>FZPS01000062.1_pt4022 | contig 16752 bp, 16 predicted proteins | sample 1817821 | NCBI WGS metagenome assembly FZPS01 (sample SAMEA104158645, study PRJEB21678) | metagenome | place: Germany | collected 2015-04-21
CAATACAAACATAGAAAGCATTTTTAGCACTGCTTATTATGTTTCTCGTCACCTAAACTAGCAACTTAAGGACATTTAACAGCGTCTAGTTTTGGGCATTTTGTTTTAGTAATAACACTTAGCCTACCTATAAGGAATTGAAACGACGGGAGACGGTAATGCGTGATCATTGTCCCGGTATTGTTCTTAGCCTACCTATAAGGAAATGGAAAAATATATCTTTAATGTGATTTCATGTTGTCGCGGCAGTTTTAGCAGGATGAATAATAGCGTGGCATATAAAAACGCCACGCTATTTTATATAGCGGGCGCAAAACCATACAAAATCGGAAACTAATTATTGTAGAGGAAGTTCCTTTTTAGGTAGATAATGGAGGAATACGCGAATAATTGGAGAATATTGCATAAACTCTGGTTTAAACATATGGTAATTTCCTAATAGAAAATATGGTATTTTTTATTCTTGATATTACCTCCCACAATCTGGGATTATATTATGCAAGGAGTATGTACATGCATAGATTTGGCAATGGTGAAGTTCTGTTGGCCACCCTTGGCACAGAACCACAAGTGGTTACACTTACTTTAGATGCGCTTATCTCAAAAGGGCATAATATCAGTGGAGTGATAATTGTTTATACGGACCACCCGGCCATCACCAAGAATTTAGGTGTTTTGCAGGAAGAATTCAAGCAGAGTTACTTGGATGTTTCTTTATGGTTAGTGCCTGTAACCAGTGCGCATGGATGTGTTAAAGATTTCCTTAATGAAGAAGATTTGCGTTGTCTTTGGCGCACCCTTTATGTTGAAATCCGCCGTGCCCGTCAGGCTGGATGTAGTATACATATGTGCATTTCGGGTGGGCGCAAAGTAATGGCAGTTATAGCCATGAGTGTGGCTCAGCTTCTATTTGGACCTGGTGATCAGGTTTGGTATTTGTTTACTGAAGGCTGGAAACCCGGTAAGGAACGCCGCTTACACGCAGGAAAATCAGACAAGGTTGCCTTATTACCCATACCTGTTTTACGCTGGAGTGAAGCTGACATTCTTCTTCGGACAGTTGCTGATTTAAGCGAGCCTCAGGAAGTATTAACCTGGTATAAGCGGCTGACCGACAAAGCTGAAGAGAAACGGAAAGATGAATTTGTCCGGCACTGGCTGACACCTGCGGAACGGGAAGTAGTGCGTTTAGCTTGTCTTGGTTACGACAACGCTGCTATTGCTGCAAAGTTAGCCAAACAGGAACAAACCGTTGCCAACCAGCTTCGTGGAGTTTATGAGAAACTGCGTGAATTATTGGATTTTCCAGATTACACAGTAGACCGCAATGTCTTGATTTCTCGTTTTGCTCCTTACTTTTCCTTATTAGAATCAGAGGTGGAATGAGGGTTATGTACATAATTAACCTGAATCATCCCCTGACCGAAGCTCATCTCATAAAAATAGAAGCAATTACCGGAAAAGCAGTCTGCGAGATCAAAGAGATACCGAGTCAGATTGATCATAACTATGCCTTGGAACCGCAAATTGAAGCCCTCCTTGAAAAGGTAGGCTTTACAGCGCAGCAGTGGCAGACGGAACCGTTTATAGTTCATCTTCCGGCTTTAAATTACAGTGCCGCAGCAGTATTGGCTCAGGTACACGGTAGAGCAGGTTATTTTCCGCCAATTTTACGTTTGCGCCCAGTAACGGGAGAGATTCCACCACGTTTTGAGGTAGCTGAAATTCTTAATCTCCAGGCTATGCGCGAGCGGGCACGAGAAAAAAGATGATCAGAAATAAAGATTTTTAGAGGAGGTGAAATGATGGGTTTTTTACATGCTGTATATGCCCTTGGTGAAATGGCGGGGGAGGCAGTTAAAGATTCACCGCTTGCTGACATTATGAATTTTTTGCAGCTGCCTTACCCAGTAACGGAAGATAAAAATGACAAAGTATTTGCCATAAGGGTTTGGCTTGAAGCAGCGGATTCTCAGGCAGAAGTGCTTGATATTAGAGGAGTAGTTGATGTTGACAGAATAGAATACAAAGCCATAAGCAGTGACAGAATCAAAATTAAGGAACGCTGCCTTTATCGCGATCCAGTTGGTTCCAATGTGTCTTGGCGTTTTTCCCCCTTGTACAAACTAGGTCGGGCCACTAAAAATCCCCATAAAGAATTAGTGGGGGAGTCCGGTGTCTGGCAGGATAACAAAAAAAGCAGGTTTTACAAATTGCATAACAATCTGCTTTATGATTATGAAAAGACAGGGGCTTTTACAAAGGGCAGCGCTGAGAGAATTATGGCAGATCTACTTGCCATGATTGAAAGAATTATTGAATTTTGGGATCGTAAGACTCCCTGTTTCATCCTTTTTGGACTAAAATCCGGCGATAATTTTCTGTATCCAGGTGAGGTAGCGGCTTTTGTAAATTATTTTAAGGACAAGCTTGATCCAGATGTGCCGGCAAAACAGAAAAAAGAGCAGCTAAAAGCGTATTGCGCTTTATGTGGCGAAAAAGACAAAAAGCTGGAAACATTAGACAAAGTGTTTAAATTTGCTACCTTCGACAAGCAGAATTTTTTGCCGGGAACGAAAGACAGAGCAGGTGTTAAAGAAAAAATTTTCCCTGTTTGCGAAACTTGTTACGGAGTTTTGTCCGCAGGTAAAGAAGAAATGGAAAATAAATTTGTCAACTTCAATGCTATTCCTAATACTAGCCTCTATGTAATTCCGGAAATTATTTCAGACAGAAAACAATACTACCGTATGGCCTCTGATAATACAAAAGATTTTCTTAAAAACGGGATTAGAAATGAACAGAATATATTCAATCTTCTGGCTAGAGTTAATGAAGGTCTGGTTTTCCATTTTCTGTTTGCAGAAGTAAACCAAGCACAGTTAATAGTACATTCACTAATCGAAGATGTTCCCCCTACCCGTCTCCGGAAGTTGGAGGAACTTTGGCAAGAAAGCTGTATTGCCTTTGGTTATGAAATTGACAGTAATGGTAAAAAAGGATATTTGCATACGGCAATTTCACAAATTGTAGCAGTTTTATTATCTCTTGCCGGAAAACGTGAACAAGAAAAATTAGTCATGAAAGATAAAATGATTGCCATAATTAGCGCACTGCTTAATTCAGAACAGGTAGGGATTGCAGAGATAAAAAGCTTAATTGTCGCACGTCTGGCAGGTATGTTTACTGATCCCGATTGGCTTAGCCCCAAGGAGAAAGAGCAAATGCCTGGGCGTAAAAAAATTAAAGGCATGGCAGAGGTGTTGGATTTTCTGTATCGGGTTAATGGGAGGGAGTAAAAGTGAAACTTGAGTGGCTAAATGATTTTTCAGACCCATATTTAAAAACGGTCAGTGGTCAGGGCATTCTTTTAAGCGGGATTATCTTGGGAATGATAGCAAGATACCAGGTGGATAAAGAGCAGAATATCGATTCGGCTCCAATGTTTAAGCAATTAATGTTTGGTAAAATGCAAAGACGCGATTTATTAAGACATTTAAGCCGGGTGCCTGAATTAATCAGAGCATATGATATCCCTTATAAAGGTTTAATGGAAAAACTGTCCGGGAAAGCAGGAGATTTACTGTTAAAAGGAACTGCAGAAATGGGGGTAGATGGGAACTTTGTGTTTTCAGTTGCCTTCTTGAATGCATCTGAGTACTTTTGGCGTATTTTTGGGCAAGCGGAAATTGAAAAAGAAGGATAGGAAAGGAGCGGTTAACTTATGGCTTTTAACAAAAGGCGTGAATACCTTTTTCTGTATAGTGTTAAAGATGCAAATCCGAATGGAGATCCACTAAATGCAAACCATCCCCGTTTTGATGCTGAGACCGGCAGGATCATGGTATCGGATGTGCGCATCAAGCGGACGATCCGCGATCAATGGCTTCGGGAAGGGCTTAATGTTTTTGTTGACGGTGCTGCCAAAACTTTAAAAACTCGAATTGATGAGTTGAAAAGCGCGTTAAAAGTAAAAACCGGTAAAGAAGCGCTGCAGCAATGTATAGACACAAAATTATTTGGTGTGACATTTGCACACGGTAGTGAAGCTTTTTCTTGGACCGGTCCAGTGCAGTTTAAGTGGGGTCGTTCATTACATCAAGCAAAGGCCGAATTAATTCAGGGAACGGCAGCTTTTGCAACAAGAGATGAAAGCGAGCAAAGATCTTTCCGTAATGAATATATTGTGCCTTTTGTATTGCTGGGCGTTTATGGTATTGCCAACCAGCACGCTTCTGTGGAAACAGGTGCAACGGACGCAGATGTTGATAAAATTGCCGATGGACTGTGGACCGGTACTGTTAACCTTATTACACGCAGTAAAATAGGGCATGTGCCCAGGCTGCTGCTAGAAGTTATTTACCAGGAAGGCTTCGCCGGAGCAGCTGGATCTTTGGATGAAAAAGTGAATTTATTGGCTCCTGACGGACAAACGTTTAATGCAGATGAGGAACTGGCCTTGAGAAGTCCCAAAGATTTTATAGTTGACATAAGTGAAGTCAGCAACAAGTTAGTAAGTCTGAAAAAACATATCGAGGCAATAAAAGTTTGGCTGGATGATGAGTTGACGGTTAAAGGTTTAGATGACTTAAAAACTGCTTTTAATAAAAAATTGGCGGTACTAAAGAGGTGACTTTAATGGCTGTTGCATTTGATATAAACGCGCCAATAGCCATGTTTCGCCGCCCATATACCACCACTTCATCGGTTTCATTTCCTATACCACCGCCGACCGCGGTTGCCGGTTTGCTTGGTGCAATTATTGGTCTGCCTAATGAAAGTGACGAAAAGGCTTTTTATGCAAAGTACTGGGACGAAATGAAAGGGACTAAAATAGCCTTATCCATCATCAACCCGATTTCGTGGTTTTCTACTACTATAAATTTCTGGAATTTAAAGGAGCCGCAGAAAAGTCCTCACATTAGAGTGAAACACCAATTTGTTAGGCAGCCAAAATACAGGATTTATGTGCATGGTGGTGTGGAAGAGAGATTGCGGCAGCATTTGGAGAATGGTACTTTTGTTTATACTCCTTTCCTTGGCACAGCATATGCCATTGCAGATATAGACTATTTAGGGCAGTTTCCACTTCAACCTGTGGAAGAAAAGGAGATCTCCTTGGCAAGTGTACTACCGTTGTTGGAGGAGCAAACAGTAAAAATTGATATTATTGCCTCGCGAACAGTATTTAGAGATACTTTGCCTTTTAGTTTAAGCAATGAAAGAAGCCTGATAAAAACAATAAATACCATTTATACCTCTTCCGCCAAGGAAAAAATCCACCTGACATCTTGGGAGGGGTTAGATGTCACGGCTTACAAAGATGAAAACATTGCTTGGTTCCCTGCTTGGTGACAAGAGAAGCCATCCAGAAAAACTTCTGATTGATCATCTGCGTAGGGTTACTGAATTTGCACAAGCAATGGCTCAGAATCACAGTATAGTTATTGATGAAGATTTGTTGGCAGCAGTTACCTTGACACATGACCTAGGGAAAGTTCACGGGAAATTTCAAAAACTCCTTGATGGTATTGGTGCCGGTGTAAACCATGCTAAACCATCTGCCTGGTTTACCTATAGTCTTACTGATGACATTTTGGCGGCAGAAATAGTCTGCCGCCACCATACTGGACTGAGAAATTTAGATGACCTTATAGCAGACTGGGCTAATGATCAAGAAGGCAACAAGACCATGCAAAATTTATTGCCTGACTGGCCATTTATGATCAGTGAGGACAGTTTCTTAGATTTGCAGTTATATTTATACGCCACTTTAAAATATGAAATCGGGATTGATCATTGGCTAAGGACAAGGCTTCTATATTCACTATTAATTGCAGCTGACAGAATGGAAGCCATCGGCATTACCAGTTTGCCAAACAAACTACTTCCTGCCTTTTCCCAACCTGTTTTGCCCAGTCGTTCAGAAAGTATTGATGCTTGGCGCCAGAACATAAAAGAGGTTTGCCTGCAAAGGGCTACGAAAGTTGAAAAACCCGGTGTTTATACTTTGACTCTTCCCACCGGTGCCGGCAAGACTTTGACTGGTATGGCCATTGCCCACGGCTGGGCACAGCGTTTTGCCGCAAATTCCATCATTTACTGCTTACCTTTTATCAGTATTGTTGAGCAAACTGCAGCGGTAGCGAAAGAAGTTTTTGGTTCCGAGAATGTACAGGAAGATCACAGCCTTGCCTATGGCAAACAGCGGGACGAAGAAATTGCCGATTATTCAAGGGAAGCTGCAGCCTGGCAAAAAATGTCCACAATGTTTAGGTATTGGCGGGAGCCAGTAGTTTTAACAACGATGGTGCATTTTTGGGAATCAATTTTTAACCCTCGGGCCAACCGGTCGATGAATTTCCACCGCTTAACTAATGCCGTTGTTATTATCGATGAGCCGCAAACGATCTCACCGCGTTACTGGCATGGGCTTGGCCAGCTTCTTGCTTATTTAAGCCAAAAATGCAATATATTTTTCTTACTCATGACTGCAACGCAACCACAAATTGTCAGCGAAAAGGAATTAGCGCCACCGAATACTTTATTCCCTTATAATAGGCATCAATATGAAGTGGTTATGGCCGAAACCGGGGAAACAATTAAAAAAGTTAAAGTTGAAGATCTTGCTGACCTTTTACAAGCCCATTTGCCTGTAGCAGAACACTCCGGTCTAGTAGTTGTAAACAGAAAAAAAGCTGCTGTCCAAGCATACAGAGTGCTGGAGAGTCTTAACTTACAGGCGCCTATTTTATTATTAAGTGGGTGGGTAACTCCTTACAGGCGACGTATTTTTTTACGGTACTTGAAATGGTTAGAGAAAAAAGGGTGCCGACATTATTTAGCTGCCACACAGGTAGTAGAAGCCGGGGTAGATTTAGATTTTGGTTGGGTATTTAGGGATCTAGGCCCTTTGGACAGCATAGTTCAAGTGGCGGGTAGGTGTAATAGACATTCAAAAAAAGATTTTATCGGTGAAGTGGTAATTGCCGAAATTGTCAGTAACAGGGGACATTCTACCTGGCGGAATATTTATGATGAGATATTAATTGATAAAACAAAGGAAGTTTTAATCAATAAACCTTGTTTTTCAGAGCAAGACGTTGGTGGTATTGTCGACAAATATTACAAAAAAATCCTTGAAGGTTTGGCTGAAGTTCCTCTTTTTGAAAGGTTATCTCAAGGTCAGTGGGGAGAATATGCAAAACTTTTTGCAGAAGAAGATGAGGTGACCAACAATGTAACCGTATTTATAGAGGAAAATGCAAGCCTATGGTCCATGTTAAGAAAACTGGAAGAAACCGAGTGGACTTTGGAAGATCGGGATGAACAGAAGAAACTTATTCAAAAAGTTATGCAGTATGCCATTGAAATCCCCAAAACCATGGTCAGTGCCTGTAGATCATTTTGTGCAAACATATATACGGAGGATGATGAGCCAATTTTTCGCCCTATCTTTGAAGGACGAGCTTGGTTTTTGAGTAAAGACGCTATTAAAAAAGAAGGTGGATTGTATAGTCCGCTGTTAGGTTTTATCCCACCGGAAACTGACGATGAGGAGTTTTCATCAATTCTCTAATTTGCAATTAAAGAATTTACTTTTATCGGTTAAGAGGAGCATATGATGGAAAGCGCTGATGTCAATGTAACCGGTACACTTATGTGGTATTATCACATCTGCCACCGTCAGGTTTGGTTAATTGCCCGCCACATAGTGCCGGAACAAGATCATACTAATTTAGAACTGGGGCGATTTTTACAGGAAACGGCTTACACGCGCAATAAGAAGGAGGTGACGGTAGGACATCTTAAGTTCGACCTAATTAAAAAGAAGGATGGTCAATTAGTAGTTGGTGAAGTAAAAAAGTCCTCAAGGTATCAGGAAAGTGCAACGATGCAGCTTGCCCTTTATCTTTACGAGTTAAAGGAGTTAGGGATAGAGGCCAAGGGAGAACTCTTGTTTCCTGAAGAAAAGAAACGCATAAATGTAGCATTAACCCCAGAACTAGAACAGAAGATTGAGCAAGTGAAAAAAGATATTTTACGCATTGTCTACTTAGAATCGCCCCCTCAACCTGTGAAAGGAAAGTATTGTCGCAACTGTGCTTATGGAAATTTTTGCTGGGCATAGGGGAGATGTGTTTGAGAAAGACTATATATATTTTTTCCGATGGCGAACTGCAGAGAAAGGATAATACTATCTGTTTTAATTCCCAGGACGGGAAAAAATATTTGCCGGTGGAAGACATCAATGAAATATTTTTGTTTGGGGAAGTTGATCTAAATAAGCGGTTTCTGGAATTCGCTGCCCAAAAGGAAATATTGATTCATTACTTCAACTATTACGGTTATTATATGGGGACCTTTTATCCTCGCGAGCATTATAATTCTGGCTATATGATTTTATGCCAGGCCGAACATTATCTCGACAAGAGCAAAAGAACGGCACTTGCCAGCCGGTTTGTCTCGGGAGCTGTTTTAAACATTAAGAAAGTCCTTCGTTATTATCAAAACCGGGGCAAAAGCTTACAGGATACTTTGGAGGCTATAGAAGAGCTGGAGCAAACACTGGACAATTGTCATGATACTTCTGAACTAATGGCTGTAGAGGGTAACATTCGCAATTATTATTACAAGGCGTTTGATGAAATTATAGCTGATCCGGACTTTGTTTTTAATGAACGTTCCAGGCGACCACCGAAAAACCATCTAAACTGTTTGATCAGTTTTGGCAATTCCATTCTATACACCTATATACTCAGCGAAATCTACCGTACTCATCTTGATCCTCGCATTGGTTATCTACATGCTACTAACTTCAGACGCTTTAGCCTCAACCTAGATGTAGCTGAAATTTTCAAACCTATTATCATTGATCGCTTAATTTTTACCCTAATAAGCAAAGGAATGCTCACAAAAACAGACTTTGAAAAAGATATGGCCGGGGTTCTGTTAAAGGAAAAGGGTAGGAAGAGATTTGTGGAAGAGCTGGATAAAAGATTGAAAGCTACTATCACACACCGCAGCACAGGCAGAAAAGTATCGTATCGCAGATTAATGCGGTTGGAATTATACAAGCTGGAAAAACATCTCATGGGTGAGAGTGTATACGAGCCTTTTATTGCTCAATGGTAGTTATGGTGAAATGTTATGTTTATTATTTTGGTTTATGACGTGAAACAGAAAAGGGTAGCTAAAGTATTAAAAACTGCCCGCAGATATTTAACCTGGGTGCAGAATTCAGTTTTAGAGGGAGAAATAACTCAAGCCAATTTAAAAAAGCTAAAGAAAGAATTATCTGCAGTTATGAATATAAAGGAAGATTCAGCGATTATCTACCAATTGAGAACTACAAAATACTCCTCGCGGGAAATAATAGGAATTGAAAAAGGCGGGACCGACGTAATCATTTAACCTTGGTAGCCTATATTACTTGCCTTTTCGAATTTCGGTGGTTGTAGGCAAAACATAGGAAAATTAATGTAATATTAGTAGATAAATAGAGGAGCAGGTAAATTTAAGGAGAAATATATAAGACAAGTTTTGAATACAAAGCTACAAAAAAGGAATGGTGTTACATGGTAAAGTATGTTTCTTTGTTAGGTACCGGAAGTTATATACCGTGCAACTATTATTTAGGCAGTCCGGAACTTAAAGTTGATGACCGTTGTTATGTCCAGCAAGCTATTCTGGAGATTTTAGAAAAAAAGCAAAATTTACTTCCTGATGAAATAATAATCTTTACGACGCCGGAAGCCAATGAAAAGAATTGGGAAAAAAATGCTTATACTGCCGACAAAAATAGGCTTGGGCTGCGGGATGAATTGGATGAGTTTGCAAAACGAACGAAGGCAAAAGTAAAAAAGAAGGATATACCAAGCGGTCAAAACGAGAAAGAATTGTGGGAAATATTCGACAGTATTTTTTCAACTCTGGAATTTGAGGACGAAATAATTCTTGATATTACTCATGCGTTTAGGTATTTGCCAATGCTGGCATTTATTGTGCTTAACTATGCCCGGGCAGTTAAGAGGTGTAAAATAAGGGCGATTTATTATGGAGCATTTGAGACTTTAGGCAGTTATGCTGATGTCAATGTTATGCCCATGGAAAAACGCAATGCTCCCATTTTTGATTTGACACCTTTTGTTGTTCTGTTTGATTGGGTTATCGGGGTTGATCGATACTTGGCTACAGGCGATGCTGCAAACTTAGATGAGCTTACTACTGCCGAAATCAAAAAAATAAATGAAGTTATTGGAGAAGATATTTCTCAAACACAAGGTGCACCAGATTATAAAACTTTATATAAAGATCCTAATCTTTTAAAGGTTCTTGCTAAATCAATGACAGAGTTTAGTAATGTGGTGCTTACTTGCCGTGGACAGAGGATTACTGAAGAAGTAAAGGAACTAAAGGAGAGTCTAAACAAGGTTATAGAGAATAACGCTCACGAAAAAATCAAACCATTATCGCCGCTAATGGATATCCTGAAAGAGAGATTTGACAAATTTAGCTCTGATAACGATGTTGTGAACGTACTGGAAACGGCTGAATGGTGTCATAATAATGGGATGTACCAGCAAGGGCTTACTATACTGCACGAAGGTTTGATAAGTTATGTCTGCGACAAATACGGTATAAAAGATAAACTTAAAACCCGGGAAAGAGAAAATATAAATACTTATTCTTATATGATCTCGGAAAATTACATTATTGCGGATAATTTAGCAATTAATATGGAACAGGAAAACGCCAATGAACTATTTATATTAATATCTGAGATAGGAAAAATTAGAAATGATATAAACCATGCGGGTTGGAATGATTCCCCGGCTGCGCCGCAAAAATTTCGGAAGTTATTGGCAGAAAGTGTAGAAAAAGCAAAAGAATTGCTACAGCATGAAATAAAAACCGCTGGCAGTATGTGAAGTTCATCAAATATTGGGAATATTGCAAGTAGTAGCGGGTTTAAATGCAAGACTAAAGGGCTTAGCTCAAAAATGATGAAAAAATTAGGTAAGCAGCACTTAAGAAGGGAGAGATAAATTGACAAAGGTAGTGATTAGTACAGTTGGCACATCAATTTTATCAAAAGAATTTTGGAATGAGAATCGTGAGTTATTTAATGGAGAGAACATTACAGAAAAAGTTGAAAAACAGCTTCTAGAAAAGGCGAAAACGATGTTGGCTGCACGGCGCAGAGAAATTGGCCGGGATATAGCTAAGCTTTCTGCAGAAGTAAACTGCCTTGATAAGATAAAAATTGAAAAAGGAGATCAACTTCATTTTTTGACAACAGAAACACTAGAAGGCAATATATGCGGCAAATTAGTAGCTATTTTTTGCCAAGATTATTTCCAGGCGGAATGTACAGTTAAATCGATACAAGGATTACAAGTTAAAGATGCTAAATATTTTACAAAGGTTGGTTTAAACAATTTCGTTGATGAAGTTCTAAACATTTACTATAGATATGGTGGTTATAATAATGTACTCCTTAATATTACCGGGGGATTTAAAGCCGTTGTCCCATATACGACATTAATAGGTCTAGTCTTTGGAATACCTATATATTATATTTTTGAGAGATCAAACCAGTTAATTAGACTCCCATCTGCTCCCGTACAATTTGATTTGGAGATGTTAAAGAGTTTAGATTCAGTAATTGCAGATATTGAAGATGATTATATTAGTGTGTGGGATTTTTTAAAAGCTACTGGACTAAACAAAGATGATTGGTTATATCAGCTAAATGGTGCTGTAATTGTTGAGGATGAAATGGTAACATTGTCGCCATTAGGTCGTTTACTTTATAAACGGTACTTAGCAACAAAAGGATATAAAATATTGCTTTCTTCTCAAGTAAAGAAAAAGCTGAATTCCGGTTACGATAAAAAAACATTTGAGTCTTTGTTTAAAAAAATGAGGGACCCTGTACATTTACACGATAAAGCCCATTATGAGGTCAAAGGATCTAATGTAGATTGTGATTGTTATAAAGCAGGCAATACAAGTGAGAGGATATTCTATTATATTGAAGATGAATATGTTAAAATATGTGATATCTTTATGCATGATGAATATATACGTGAAATCAATAAGGGGGCAGTTTTAAAGGAAGATTATGATTTCCCCGAATTACATTAAAACAGGAATATTGGAGGTGAGTTTTTGTTGAGTCTGGCAGATGGGGCTATTCAGTCGTTAAAGGTAACAACATCAATTTTTGAAAAGGAATTTCCTATCATAATTATTACCCCGTTATTAATGCATGGTTGGCAGGTTCCAACAGGGAGAAACAGGAGTAGAGCTGAATATGCTGAAATAAGAATTCCCTCAATAAAAGGAGTGATTCGGTATTGGTGGAGGGCACTACACGTTGATTTGGATGTCAAAGAGTTAGCCTTACAAGAAGCAAAGCTATTTGGGGGTACAGGAAATGTAGATGCGCTGCGCTCACCGTTGCTGCTATCCTTAACAGCCAGTACTTCAAGCACCGAAAAAGTCCAATTATGTCCTCACAATACACAAAAAATGGCCGAGGCACCTGGAATCCCTCAGGATACTGAATTTAGATTAAAAATGGCAGTTTTAAAAAAGGATGAAAAACTATTTTTATTTTACGACTCTCTAATTAAGGTAGTTTTAATGCTGGGAGGGTTTGGGCAACGATCGCGACGTGGTGCGGGAGCTATACAATTAACTACAGTATGGGAAGATATTAACGAATATACGCAGGGGTTAAAACAATTGTTTGTCGAACTGGGTGTTGTAGAAAAATATAATTGGAATTGTTCGAGCGGAAAAGTTTTAGCTTTGAAGCAGCACTACGGTGCTAATCATCCATGTTTGATTGGAGCTTGGTTAGGCGAAGCTTTTTCAGACGCTGAAGCAGCACGGAAACGGATTAGTTGGGCTGGTAAAATCGCGAATGACCCTGCAAAAAAACAATACCTTGGTTCAACATTTAAGGGACGGCAAGCTTCTCCACTTATCGCTACGGTAAAAAAAATCGGCCAACATTATTACCCAATAATTTCTGAAGTCGCAACTGCTAAAATTGTTACTGACTCTAACTATATCAAGGCAAGGGACAACTTTCTCCAAATAGTGGGGGTGGCGCTTTGAAGAAAACCTTGATGATATTCAGTATTGGTCCAGTGCAATCTTTTATTGCTAAAGCTCGCAAACTTGAAGACCTCTGGGGAGGTAGCTATATATTATCTTACTTAATTGAGAAAGCTATTTTTTCGCTTTTTGCGCAAGCAGAAAAGCAGCAGATAAAGGTAGAAATGGTTTATCCTTTTGTGGATGATAGCAGCCTCAATGGGAGAATGCAAGATCAGAAAATCGAAATTGCGGCATTGCCTAACCGTTTTATTTGTCTTCTGAGTGCAGGACGTGAAACTGCAGTAGATATGGCTATTGTCATAGAAAAAGAAGTTCGACAAGAGTTTAAGCGTATCTGCCAATCCTCAGTTAAAACAGTTTTTCCTAAACAAAAAGTTGATACTAGTTTCATGACTGACATGGCAGCAAAACAATCTGAGGTTATGCTGGAAGTTTTTTGGGCTACAGAAGGAATTGCCAGAGAAGAAGAGTATCCGACAAAAAGAAAAAAACTAGAAGAACATCTTGCGGCAATAAAAAATAACCGACAGTATGATGAACTGCCTTTTAATGATGGTTTTGTTTGCACTATGTGTGGTGAACATACGGCCCTAATGGAACAGAATTTTTCTCCAGAAATGAGAATTGGCCATATGAAAAAGCAAATGTACTCAACCTGGCGAAAACGTAATGATATTTTTGCAGAAAAAGAGAGTGGCGAAGGGGAGTTTGCCGGGCGAATTAAAGAAGGAGAATTTTTATGTGGAATTTGTTTGGGTAAGCGCACCGCTAGAGATTATTTTCAGAAAAATAAAAATGCACCAAACTATTTTAAAAAGTTCGAGTCAGTTACTGAATTTGCAGAAGAAGATTTTAATTATTACGCTATTCTTAAGATGGATGGCGATAACATGGGGCAATGGTACGATCGGACTGAAGTTAGTAATAGATATCGTAGTGGTGATAATTGTCCAGAACTGCTACACCATCAGTGGTTAAGTCACAAACTGACGGTTTTTTCTCTTGAAACTGTACCGCGGTTAGTAGATGAGGAGCAGGGTAGATTGGTTTATTCAGGTGGTGATGATGTTTTAGCATTTGTACCGGTCGCTAATTGCTTTACCCTAGCTAATAAGTTAAGAGCAGCATTCGCAGATGAGCAAAACGGATTGCATCCGGATGCCACGGCCTCTGCAGGTTTAGTAATTGTGCATAAAAAAGCTCCGCTACAAGCAGCTTTACATGCTGTGCGAGAAATGGAGCTGCGTTCCAAAGATTATGTTAATCCACAAACTAATGCAAAAAAAGATGCACTTGGAATAGTTATGTATACTCGCGGTGGTGAAAAAAGAGAAGCAATACTGCCGTGGTATATCCAGGGCAGAAGCACGACAGATTTGATTACAGGACTTATGGATTTGTTGGCTAACAGTTTATCACCAAACTTTCTCTATACGTTCGGGACTGAATTTTTACCTTTAACAGGCAGAAGCTTTCAGAACCGAATAAACATTTATCCGGATAATCCGCAGGCAAGACAGCTTCTGCTGAAAGTAGAGTTTGAACGGCTACTGGAACGTTCCAAACTAGATGGTAGTAAAAGTATTGATTTTGCAGGTTGGGCAGCGGATTTGGTATTGCTGCATGAGTTAATGCCTAACACCCTCCAATTTATTCACTTGTTAGAAATCCTGAAGAAGATTTCTAAAAGGACCAAACGCGATGCAAAGGGGAAAGGAGGAATAATTTGAAAGCCATTTTTCTAAAGCCACTTGATACTTTCTTTTTTAAAGATCATAGGGGACTAACAGCAGGAGAAGATACAGCTGCAGCAGGCTTATTCCCTCCACGTTCCGGCACCATATATGGGGCCTTACGTAGTGCCTATATACATAAACATAGTGATTTTGACACATTTAAAATGGGTACTGATACCGTTTTAAAAGAATGGATGGGCACACCCAATAACGTTGGTAATTTTTCTTTTCGAGGTATGTTTGTACATAATGGTGATGAACTTCTTTTGCCTTTACCGCTTGATTATCAGGTAATAGTACATGAAGGTGATACACAGGAGCTTGCCTATTCATTGCTATTGCAAGAATCATCAGAACAAAAACAATGGTCTTCAGATAAATTAGATTGGAAATTATACGGTAAGTATAAGAAAAAATCACGCAGTGCTACTAATGCATATGTTCCGTTATCTGTATGGAAAAAGGCTCTGATACAATTCAAAGACGGTTTTAAAATACAACGACCTGGCGAATGGATGGCTTATGAGCCAAAAACCGGCATTTCTATAGATAGAATGACACGAACAGCTCGTGAAAAAATGCTATACCAGGTAGAAATGCAGCGGTTTCAGCAACCCAAATATAGTTTATGCGTTCTTTGTGACCAATCTCCAGATTTCTCTGATATCTCATTAGCGACCTGTGGTCATGGCAACAAAATATGGCAGGTTAGTGAAGATAAAGAGTTCTCATCAATTTTAACAGATGAAGAGAAGGAATTAATTGTTGAAGAAATAAACAAGACTGGAATTGCCAGGATAATTCTACTAACGCCGGCAATTTGGGGTTTGGGTTCGCGTCCTAAGATGCTTCGTAATAATAAGCTTATTTTTGATGCGGCACAAACTGGCTGCTCATATTCTTTTGATGTGGAAGTATTAACATCAGTAGTAGGGCGACCGCAAATAATTGGTGGCTGGGACATGGCAAAGGTGCGACCGAAACCCCGTATGTATGCGGTGCCAGCAGGTACTGTACTCTATGTGCGTGTACAACCCAGTATTACAGAAAAACTTGTGTTTTGTCTTGATAAGTTTGCACTTACTGATAAGTTGCCGCATGAAGGTTATGGTTATGCGGTATGTGGTTATTATCGGGTATAATCGGGTATAAAAGGAGGAACTAAAATGTTAACAGAAGTACAACCTTTTTTATTGTATTGTCATTCCTCTGTCCATGCTGGAACAGGTAGTGAATTGGGGATCGTGGATTTACCGATTCAGCGAGAACAACACACAGGATTTCCCAAAATAGAGAGTTCTTCGCTCAAAGGTGCAATCCGAGCATCTGTTGAGGCTACATTAGAAACGGCAAATTCCAAAGCAAAGGATAACATTATCGCTGTCTTTGGAAGTGAGCCTGATGATAATAGTAGTGGTGAATCCGTCGCAGGCGCAATTGCTTTTAGTGATGCACGTATTCTCTTTTTCCCCGTAAAATCTTTTAAAGGTGTGTTTGCTTGGGTGACCTGCCCAATGGTACTAGAACGATTCGCTCGTGAAATGAGGTTATACTCACGGCAAGAGCTAATTCCTGGCGAGTATAAGGAAGAAACAGTCTCTGGGAAAAAATTATTGATTCAAAACCATGTTATTTTAGAAGAATACTCGTTTCAGGTAACAGTAGATGAAACAACACAGAATATGGCTGAAATATTTCAAGATCTACTGTTTGGAACTCTAAAGTCTGATTTTGCTGAACGTGTTCTTGTGCTAAGCAACGACGATTTTATGGATTTTGTTAAGCTCTCAACCGAGGTTAATGCACGTATTCGGATTGATTCTCAGACAGGTGTAGTGCAAAATGGTGCCTTGTGGAATGAAGAAAACGTTCCTCCTGAAAC
>FZPS01000216.1_pt376 | contig 16749 bp, 12 predicted proteins | sample 1817821 | NCBI WGS metagenome assembly FZPS01 (sample SAMEA104158645, study PRJEB21678) | metagenome | place: Germany | collected 2015-04-21
TTCCATGGCTAGCAATAGCTCTACCCATAGGGATATCCTTCTATACCTTCCAAACCATAACCTATGCACTAGACGTATATCGCAGGGTACATCCACCACTCGAAAAGCTTAGCAATTACATACTCTACATCCTCTCATTTCCACAGATGATAGCAGGTCCAATCATTAGATTCAATACCATTGCAGGACAGATAATCCACCGCGAAGAAACCCTCGACGACAAGCTAATTGGACTATATAGATTTATAATAGGACTAAGTAAGAAAGTCTTGATTGCCAACACAATGGCTAGGCAAGCAGACCTAATCTTCGATAATAACCTATTGGACCTAAGCACAGGAAATGCTTGGATTGGAATCCTAGCCTATACCTTGCAGATTTACTTCGATTTCTCGGGCTATTCCGATATGGCAATAGGACTAGGAAGGATGATGGGTTTTAGATTCCCAGAGAACTTCAATTCACCCTACACCTCGCGGAGTATATCAGAGTTTTGGAGACGTTGGCATATAACATTAGGAGACTTTATGAAGGACTATCTCTACATCCCTCTAGGTGGCAATCGTGTAAGGAAATCAAGGCTATATTTCAATCTAGGACTAGTCTTCTTGCTTTCGGGACTATGGCATGGAGCAAGTTGGAATTTCGTCCTATGGGGAGGATTCCATGGCGCATTCCTAATCTTAGATAGAATCTTCTTACTTAAGCTCTTAGAAAGAATACCAAGACTATTCTCTACCCTAATCACCTTCTTTGTAGTAATGATGGGGTGGGTAATATTTAGACTAGAAAGCTTGGGAGATATAAGGATATTCTATCAAAAGCTCTTCGTAATTCAGGGTAGCTACCAAAGAATCCCACTCGAATTTTGGTATATCAGCATAATAGGTCTTATATTTGCATTCCTAACCAGCTTTAAGCTAGGTAGAAAGGTCTCTAACTTTGTTTTCAACACACACAACTACAAGACCTCTCAATACCTCTATATGACGCTAATAAGTCTTGTTCTACTCGTTCTTTCACTTAGCTATATAGTCGCCACCGACTTCAATCCATTCATCTATTTTAGGTTCTAGAATAGTGGATTAAATAAGAACATATTCACATACACGCTCTCGTAGTTTAATGGATAAAGCATTAGATTCCGATTCTAAAGATGGAGGTTCGATTCCTCCCGAGAGCGCTACGGGGGTTTAGTTGTTGATGCGTTTAGTTGTTGATGTGTCAGCTTAATTCCTAATTCCTAACTCAACACTCCTAAGGAGTATTATACTAATATGCTATATTATTATGCGATAAGAATAAACTGTCTTCGGAAGACAATAAATTAAAGTGCGATAATAAATAATTAAAGTGCGATAATAAAAATTTAAAGTGCGATAATAAATAATTAATCTCCGATAAGAATCAATGATATTATTATAAAGAAAAAAGGCAACTCTATACGAATTGCCTTCTTATTGCTATTGCTCTGATAATGAGCTATAGCGGATATGTTATGCGAATGTTTACATGTTCTTTTTGATATTCGCTTGTGCTGCAGCTAAGCGTGCTACTGGTACTCTGTATGGTGAACAGGATACGTAGTCCATGCCAGCATTGAAGAAGAACTCTATACTGCGTGGGTCTCCGCCGTGTTCTCCGCAGACTCCAATCTTTAGCTCGGATTTGTTGGAACGTCCCTTTTCGATTCCTGTCTTAACTAATGCTCCTACGCCGTCTATGTCGAGGGTTTGGAATGGATCGTCTGGGATTATGCCTTCTTCTCTGTATTCTCCGATAATGGCGTTTACGTCGTCTCTTGAGAATCCGTAAGTCATCTGGGTGAGGTCATTGGTGCCGTAGGAGAAGAAGTCTGTTATTTCCGCTATCTCGTCTGCTAGTAGGGTGGCTCTTGGGGTTTCAATCATGGTACCGAATAGGTATGAGATTTTTACTCCATGACGCTCTTCTACTTCTTTGTGTATCTTTTCTGTGATTTGCTTCTGATGTTCTAACTCTGTTACTGATATGGTTAATGGTATCATTAGCTCTATCTCTGGGTTGAATCCTTCTTTTTGCAATTCTGCTGCTGACTCAAATAATGCGTCTATTTGTGTGGCTGAGATTTCTGGATAGATTATGCCTAAGCGTACTCCACGTAGTCCCATCATTGGGTTTACTTCTGCTAGGTCTTCTATTCTTCTTTGTATCTCTTCGAAGCTGATGTCTAACTCTTTGGCTAGCTCTCTTTGGTTTTCTTCGGTATGTGGTACAAATTCGTGTAGTGGTGGGTCTATGAGACGGAAGGTTACTGGTCTGCCATCCATTGTTTTTAATGTGCCTTTGACGGCGTCTTTGATATGTGGATGGAGTTCGTCTAGTCTGGCTTTCCTTTCTTCGGTGTTTTGTGCTAGAATCATCTTCCTAAGGATATTGAGTGGTTGTTCTGCGTTTTGTCCGTAGAACATGTGCTCTATCCTAAATAGTCCTATTCCTTCTGCTCCAAAGTCGATTGCGTTTTGTGCGTCTTCTGGGGTGTCGGCATTGGTTCTGATTCCCATTGTTCTATACTTCTCGACCATGGTCATAAAGTCTTGGAATAATGGGTTTTCTGTTGCGTCTACCATTGCTATTTCTTTGTCGTAAACAAATCCTTTGGTTCCGTTTAGGCTTAGGAGGTCTCCTTCTTTATAGGTCTTGCCGTTTATGGTTATGGTCTTGCTGCTCATGTCTATCTTGACTGCTTCACAGCCTACTATACAGCATTTGCCCCAACCTCTTGCTACTAATGCGGCGTGTGAGGTCATTCCTCCTCTTGCTGTGAGGATTCCTTCGGCTGCTCGCATTCCTTCTACGTCTTCTGGATTGGTTTCTTCTCTTACTAGGATGTTTTTGATGCCTAGCTTTTCTAGTCTCATGGATTCTTCTGAGGTTAGGGAGATTACTCCTACTGCTCCTCCTGGTCCTGCTGGTAGTCCTCTTGCTATTACTTCATGTCTTTCTTCGTCGTTTGAGTCTAGAATTGGATGGAGTAGTTCGTCTAATTGTTCTGGAGCTACTCTCATTACTGCTTCTTTTTCGTCTATTAAGCCTTCTTCTAGCATTTGGATTGCAAGTACTAATGCTGCTACTCCTGTTCGTTTTCCTACTCTGGATTGTAGCATATAGAGCTTGCCATCTTGGATGGTGAACTCTACGTCTAGCATGTCTTTGTATGCTTTTTCGAGTAGTTCACGGATTTCTACTAGTTCGTCATAGATTTTTGGCATCATCTCTTGCATTGATGGTAGATGTGCGTTTTGGTCGTTTTTGGTGTCGTCGTTGAGTGGGTTCGGTGTACGAATGCCTGCTACTACGTCTTCTCCTTGTGCGTTTACTAACCATTCTCCGTAGAATTGGTCTTCGCCTGTGGCTGGGTTACGAGTGAAGGCTACTCCTGTTGCGGAGGATTCTCCCATATTACCGAATACCATTGCTTGAACGTTTACTGCTGTTCCCCAATCGTCTGGTATGCCTTCTATTCTTCTGTATGATACTGCTTTTGCTCCGTTCCACGATTTGAATACGGCTCTAATACTTCCTTCGAGTTGTTTTACTGCATCGTCTGGGAATTCTTCTCCTAGGTTGTCTTTGATTGCTTTCTTAAACTCTTCTGATAGGTGGATTAGGTCGTCTGTGTTTAGGTCTGTGTCTGATTCGTATCCTTTGGATTCTTTGTAGTTGTCAAGCATGTCGTCTAGGAGACGGCGGATGCCAACTCCTTTTACTGGCTCTTTGTCTTCTGCTTTTTCCATTACTACGTCTGCATACATCATTATTAGTCGGCGGTATGAGTCGTAGACGAATCTAGGATTATTTGTCTTTTTGATTAGTCCAGGTATTGTTTTGGATGATAGTCCTATGTTTAGTACTGTATCCATCATTCCAGGCATTGAGGCTCTTGCTCCTGAGCGGGATGATAGTAGGAGGGCATTTTCGCTATCGTCGTATTTTAGGCCCATCTCGTCTTCTATCTTTTTCATTCCTTCCCATACTTCGTCCATTAGCCCTTCTGGTAACTTCTCATTGTTTTTGTAGAAGTCTGTTGAAGCTTCTGTGGTGATGGTAAGTCCTGCTGGTACTGGAAGCCCTAGTGTACACATTTCTGCTAAGTTTGCTCCTTTTCCGCCCAACAAATTCCTCATCTCTGCATTTCCTTCGGCTGTTTTTCCACCAAAGTAATAAACATACTTTTTTGCCATTTTCTTTTTAGTATTTAGTTTAAATTCCTATTATTCTTCGTTTATTCTTTTGTTTTGGATATGTCTGCTTTTTAATTGGCAGATATATTTCCAATTTGCAAAGATACGAAATTAATTGATGATTAATGCTATTATTATGGTATTAAATGCGAAAAAGGTTGCATCAACTCCTTGCGAAATTGAATGCAACCAAGGTGTGCAAGCAATAAGTGGGTTATAGAGTTTGCTTGCTGTATTTTCTTGAGAGTTTGGTGCTAGTTATTTAATGCTTCTAGCCTAGATATATACTTTTCTATATCTCTGTATTCTAGCGATGCTGGAAACTCTTCTTTAATTCTTTTATATGCTTCTAATGCTTTTGTGTTATTGCCTTTGATTTCGTAGGCTAGTCCTAGCTTAAGAAGGTTGAATGGTGTGGTGAAGTCGTTGGGATTGCTTAGTGATTTATTATACTGTGCAATTGCTTTGTCTACCTCGTCAATCTCCATGTAGGCGTCCGCCATTAGGGAGTGTTTTTGTGCGCTTAAGAATTGGTCTTTTGACTTGAATTTCTTAAGGTGGATTATTGCGTTATCGTATTCACCTGTGTTTAGGTAGACTGTTCCTGCGTAATATCTTGCTAGGTTACCGCTTTTGGTGTTCTTATACTTATCAATAAAATTGAGTAGTCCTAGGTGTTTGCCGTCTCCGTTTAGGGCCTTTTCATAGTCGTCATTCTTGTAGTATTGCTCTATGGCGAATAGGTCTTCGGATGCTCTTTGTTCTCTAGGTTCTACGTAGAACTTTGCGTATGCAAAATAACCTCCTACCAATATGATTAGGGCGGAGATGATTATTAGAATCTTCTTTTGATTATTCTCAATGAACTTTTCGGTGTTCGATATTACTTCACCTACTTCCAGATTCCTATCTGTGTTTTTCTTGTCAGTATTCTTGCTCATATATACTATTAGTTTATACAATTTGTTATTTCGGGTGCAAAGATACATTTTTCTTTTAGAAAACAAGCTTTATTCGGATATGATTTTACAAAAAACAAAACTTTATTCGATAAAATTTGTGTTTTCATATATATATGTGTATTTTTGTAGCTTGAAACAAATTAATTTACTATGGATATTAATACTAAGTTTTTGGGTCTAGAGATTAAAAGTCCAATTATTGTAGGGAGTTCTGACCTTACTTCGAATATCAAAAGTTTGAAGAAAGTTGAGGAGGTAGGTGCTGGTGCTGTGATACTTAAGTCGTTGTTTGAAGAGCAGATAACCCAGGAGATGAATGTGAATGTTAGGACATATAGTTCGAACTTTAGCGGCTATCCTGAGGCTTATGACTATATAAAACAAAGCACTAAACATGAGTCTATTTCTAAGTATTTGGACCTAATAAAGGATGCTAAAAGAGAGCTTAGTATTCCTGTGATTGCAAGTATTAACTGTATTACTGCATCGGAATGGATGTCTTTTGTGAAGAAGATTGAGGATGCGGGTGCTGATGGGATTGAACTTAATATGTTCGTTCTACCTTCGGATGTAAATTTGACACATGAGGATATTGAAAGGTTTTATGAGGATGTGATTCAGATAGTTAAAAGGGCTACTAGCCTTCCTATCTCTTTGAAGATAAGTAATTACTTTACTTCTCTGACTAGGTTTGCTCAGAAGATATCTTGGTTGGGTATTGCTAATTTGAATATTTTCAATAGGTTCTACTCTTCTGATATCGATATTGATACCTTGACGACTCATTCTGTTGCTAAGTATAGCACCTATCATGAGTTCTATAATATCCTTCGTTGGACCTCAATCCTTTCGGAGGAGATTAGATGTAATCTTACTTCAGGTACTGGAGTTTCTAGCGTCGACGACCCTATCAAACTATTGCTTGCGGGGGCTGATACTGTTCAGGTGGTTTCGGCTCTTCACATAGAAGGAATTGATTTTATTACAAAAGCGAATGAAAGATTGAAAGATTGGATGAAAGAGAAGGGCTATGATTCGATAGCTGACTTCAAAGGTAAGCTCTCTGTGAAGAAGAGTAAAGAGGCTGGACCTTTCCAAAGGGTTCAGTATATGAAGTATTTCTCTGAGATAGAATAGAACAAAACTAAGAGAGTATTGTTAATAGAGTAGAGGACTTTCTATAGGATATAGGTTTTCTTTATTTGAATGATGTGTATTGGCAAATTTTATATACTAACTAAATACTAAACTATTATGGAAAATCAAGCAAATCAACCAATTGTTTTTAGGTTCGAAGAACTTAGAGTCTACGATAAAGCAATGGACTATTTTCTTTGGGCTAATTCAGTTACGGAAAACTTTGGCGATTATCATAGAGAGATAATTGGCATGCCACTCCTTGAGTCCGCAAGACATATATCTGTCAGGATTGCTGAAGGTTCTTCACGTAATAAGGCACAGTTTGTAAACTCTCTTAGAAACGCTAAGATTAGTATTAGACAATGCGTTACCCTGTCTACACTAGCTCATCGTTTAGAACTATTATCAGAAGAGGATTATCTTGCTTCAAAAGAGCGTTTGTTTGAGATAATGAAGATGGTTAGTGCGCTTATTTCTTCGATACAGAGGAAGGGTAGTTCTCAGAGTAGTTCACAAAGCGATTCGTCTTCAAGGTCGGACCAACCTAATTTGAAGTATTGATTATTATCTTTCTTCAATCTCTTTTGCTGTTGTAATAAACTCCTCCATTGTTTTATTGATTAAAAGAAATGAACAAATAATATGAGGTTTTTATTGCTAAAGGAGCAGTCAGAGATTATTAATTCCCTTATTGACGTAGTTGAGCAGGGGCGGATTAGTCATGCCCAGCTCTTCCATGGTGAGGACTCATCCAAGATCTTTGCCTTGGGCGTAGCCTTTGCCCAATATCTTAATTGTACCAATAGAAAGAGGTTCTCCAATGATTCAGAAATACTTGCTGATTCTTGTGGAAAATGCTCTTCTTGTGTTAAGTATCAGGCCCTTAATCACCCAGATTTACATTTATTTTTCCCCAATACCACCACCAAGAGCATCACTTCAAGAAACTCTTCCAAACAACTCCTACATGAGTTCAAGGAATATGCTTTAAGCAAGAATCTAGAAATTGATTTGGATTCATGGTTTAAGTATATTGATGTAGGGAATAAGCAGGGAATGATTAATGTTAGGGATGCTAATGATATTATTATAGACCTTAATTCAAAGTCCTTCGAGGCAAAGTATAGGGTAATGATTATTTGGGCCATCGATAGACTAAACTATGATGCAGCACCTAAGCTATTGAAAATATTAGAAGAACCATCTGATAATACCATATTCATCCTAATAACAAATAATAGAGAAAATATACTTCCAACCATACTTTCTAGGACTCAACTTGTGAAGATACCTAGGCTACCAGAAAAGAAATCTGAGAATTATAATGTATTTATTAGTATTTTTGCAGATTGGATGAGGGCTTGCTTCAAGGTAGGCACCAAGATTAACGAGGTTGTTGATGTGATTGATAAGATAATTGGGCTAGGTAGGGAGGAAGAAAAAGAGTTTTTGAGGTTTTCTATGGAGGTATTCCAAAAGAGCTTTTTGGTTAATCAGAATGTCTTGGAGGAGAACCCCCTAGAGGGTGTGGAGGAAAGGTTTAAGAACAATTTCCCCAATTTTGTAACAGAGAATAATATTGAACATATATATAAAGAACTAGATAAGGCCATACTACATATTGAAAGAAACGGAAATGCAAAGCTGGTATTCCTAGACCTTTCAATCAAATTGGGCTTATTATTGAATAAAAAGTAATAAATGGATAACAAGAACAATAATAATAGAAATAATAGAGACAGTAAAGACAATAGAGGTAGAGATAATCGGAATAGAGCTAATAGGAGGAATGTTCGCAATAATAAGAATCTTAGGCATAGAGATAGAAAAGAAGATAGAGAGAATAGAGAGAATAGAGAAGGCAGAGATAGCGAGGACCTAAGAATACATAAGGCAAAGGCAAGAAGAGCTGAGATTCGTTATGAAGAAGAAACAGAAATACCTGTAGTAGAACAGTTTGTTCATCCCTATTTTGTTGAAGACCCAGACTTTGGAAGAACAAATTACCAACCTTCCAAGATGATTACCCGTGGAGTGATTAATGTGCCACAGTCCTATGTCCCAATTGATGGAGCAGAGCTTGCTCGCAATTCCAAACTCCACGTCAATAACTGGATGGCAGATATCAAGCCTCCAATGAATGTGCATTGGTTCGATTGTGTGGAGGTTAGGTTCAAAAACTCCCGAAAAGAGTTCTTTAAACTCCCCGAAGGTCTTGAGATAGTAGAAGGAGATGTTGTGGCTGTAGAAGGATTCCCTGGTCATGATATTGGTATAGTTAGTCTTGTAGGCGAACTATGCAGGGTACAGATGAGTAGAAGAGGAGTTGATCCTAAGTCCGATAGGGTTAAAAGACTATATAGAAGGGCTAAGATGGGTGATATCGAGAAATGGGTTAGAGCCATTGAAAGAGAGGATGAAGCCATATTCAAGACCAGGGAGATAGTATCTAATCTCAGTCTAGATATGAAGATTAATGATGTTGAGTTCCAGGGTGATAACACCAAGGCTATATTTTATTACACAGCCGATGAAAGAGTGGACTTTAGACAGCTAATCAAGATACTTGCAGATGAGTTTAGAGTAAGAATTGAGATGAAGCAGATTGGTGCAAGACAGGAAGCTTCTAGACTTGGAGGAATAGGTACTTGTGGAAGAGAGTTTTGTTGTAGCACTTGGATTAACACCTTCAACTCAGTAACCACTCAGGCTGCAAGAGTACAGCAGCTATTCCCTAATCCTCAAAAGCTTGCAGGTCAATGCGGAAAGCTTAAGTGTTGCCTTAATTTCGAATACGATGTCTATCTAGATGAGCTAAAGACCTTCCCTGAGATAGGCGTAGACCTACACACCAAAAAAGGTAAGGCCTTATACGTAAAGACCGATGTCCTAAAGAGAAGAATGTGGTATATATACGAAGGGGGTCATGAGTTGATAATGCTTTCTGCAGATTCCGTTAATGATATAATCAGAAGAAATAGGTCCAGAAAGCCAGTAGACTCCTTAGAGAGGTATAGAGACAGAGATAGAGATAGGAATCAAGATAATAATAGATAGAATATGATTAAGTTACGGACCTTATGCTTATTGGCACTTGCTACCCTAATTATCTCATGTGATAATGATTTGGTCTATGATAAAACCCTTGAAGTAAACGAAAATGCTTGGCATAGGTCTGAGGTACTAGAGTTTGAAGTCGATATTGAAGACAGCCTAAGGCTTTATAATATTGCGATAAACCTCAGAAACACAATTGACTATCCTTATTCCAACACCTACCTATTCGTAAAGACAATCTATCCCGATGGTTCAATTACAAGAAGAGACACAGTTGAATGCGTACTAGCCTATCCCGATGGTTCATGGACAGGACGTGGAGGTAGAAGGATTAGAGATAATAGGTTTTGGTTTACAGAACCCATAGTATTCCCTCTAAAAGGCAGGTATAGGTTTGAGATAGAGCAAGGTAATAAAGATACAATAATCCAAGGCATTAAGAACGTAGGACTACATATAGAATATAGAAAACATTAAGATATGGCTAAAACCAAGAAGAAAACATCTAAGAAAGAATCCAAATACCTAAAGAACCTATGGAAGGCCTATTTCATTGTATTAGGCTTTTTGGTAGTGTTTTTTACCATGCTTAGCTTTGGTTGGTTAGGCTTTATGCCCTCATTCGAAGAACTAGAAAACCCACATTCCAACCAAGCATCCGAAGTCTATTCTGCCGATGGACAAATACTAGGATATATAGGAGTACAAAACAGGTCCAATGTAAGCTATTCAGAACTACCCCAAAGTCTTTTGGATGCCCTAATAGCAACAGAAGACGTTAGGTTCTATAATCACTCAGGAATAGATTTGAGGAGTTTGTTTAGAGTCTTGGGTAAGACAGTAATAAGAGGACAGAAACAATCTGGAGGAGGCTCGACCCTAAGCCAGCAATTAGCCAAAAACCTATTCCCAAGAGAAAGAAAATCCAAGATAGGATTAATGCTATCCAAACTAAAAGAATGGGTAGTCGCCATAAAGCTCGAAAGAAACTATACCAAGGACGAAATCCTTGTAATGTACCTAAACACAGTAGACTTCGGCTCCAATGCTTTCGGAATAAAGACTGCTTCTAAGACCTTTTTCGACAAAGCACCCGAAGACTTAGATATCGAAGAATCAGCCGTATTGGTCGGTATCCTCAAAGCACCATCTGCCTATTCGCCCATACGCCAAACAGAACGTTCACGAGATAGACGAAACGTCGTATTATCCCAGATGAATAAGTATAAGTATATCGATGCAGAAACCTACGAAGAGCTTAAGGAGACAGAGCTAGATATGTCCAATTATAATCCCCAAACCCACGATGAGGGTATAGCCACATATTTTAGAGAGTATATCAGAAACTACCTTAAGGAATGGTCGAAGAAACACCTTAAGCCAGATGGAGAGCCCTACGATGTTCATAAGGACGGGTTGAAGATTTACACAACCATCGACTATAGAATGCAGAAATATGCAGAAGAAGCTGTTAGAGAACATTTTGCAAAGACATTACAGCCTCAGTTCTTCTCACATTCCAAAGGCTTTAGAGATGCACCATTTACGGGCATATCACAGCAAGATATCGAAAAGAACCTACTTCAGGCAATGAAACACTCAGATAGATATAGAGCATTGAAGAATGACGGATACTCAGAGTCCGAAATCAGGCAGGATTTCTCCAAGATAGCAGAGATGAGGGTGTTTTCTTGGGATGGAGATATCGACACCGTAATGACTCCTTGGGATTCATTGCGTTACTATAAGTTCTTCCTCAACACAGGAGTAGTCTCCATAGAACCTCAGTCAGGACACGTAAAGGTCTATATAGGAGGAATAAACTATAAGGCATTTAAGTTCGATAATGCATCCCTAGGAAGAAGACAGGTAGGTTCAACCTTTAAGCCATTTGTCTATGCATCAGCAATGTACGACAGTCAACTATCACCATGTTTCTTGATACCCAACCAACAGATAACATTCGAAGACTTCGACGATTGGACACCTAAGAACTCCAATCAAAACAGAGAAGGAGAGATGGTCTCCCTTAAGTGGGCATTAGCCAACTCCATCAACTTTGTTTCAGCAAGGCTAATCAAAGACTATACAACACCCTCCGCAGTAGTCGACCTAGTAAAGCAGATGGGGATATCATCACCCATACCTAGCTATCCATCAATATGCTTAGGAACACCAGACCTTTCAGTAATGGAAATGGCATCAGCAATGTCTACCTTTGCCAATAAGGGAGTACATATCGAACCCATAATGATTACCAAGATAACCGATAATAAAGGAGTAGTCTTAGAGAGTTTTGGAGGCAAGTCCCATAAAGCATTAGATGAGGAGACAGCCTATTTGGTACTAGACCTAATGAAGGGAGTAGTAGAATCAGGAACAGGAGTAAGGCTGAGATATAGATATGGAGTTAAGAGTGTGGTTGCAGGTAAGACAGGTACCACCGACAATAACTCAGACGGATGGTTTATTGGAGTCAATCCAGGCTTAGCAACAGCAGTATGGGTTGGGGGAGAGGTTAGGTCGATTCATTTCCGCTCCACCAGCTTAGGACAAGGAGCATCAATGGCCTTACCTATATATGCACTCTTCTTACAAAAAGCAGAGAAAGACCCAAAGCTTAGCTTCTATAAAGGAGATTTCCAAAGACCATCAGAGATTAGCGTTGAGATGGATTGTAGTCAATACCAGCAAGAGCTTAAAGAAGAAAGAAGTTCAGAGACCTCAGGAGAATACTATAAGGATTGGTAGTTCTTTGAGTTTTGAGTTAGGAATTGTTTAGTTGTTTATTCGTTGATTTGTTTAGTTGTTTAGTTGTTTAGTTGTTTATTCGTTTATTTGTTTAGTCGTTTATTCATTGATTTGTTGAGTTGTTGATGCGTCAGCTAAGTCCTGAAGGGACGATATTATGGTAGTAAACGATTATACACCACCACTCTCTCTCTTTTACTGCGTCAGCTAAGTCCTGAAGGGACGACATTATGGTAGTAAACGATTATACACCACCACACTCTCTCTTTTACTGCGTCAGCTTAATTCCTAACTCCTAATTCGAAGTGGATTCTTATCGGAGAATAAAAAACTCTTATCGGAGATTAATTTATTGTCTTCCGAAGACAGTTTACTCTTATCGGAGAACAATTTAGGAGTTAGGAGTGTTGTGTTAAGAGTTATATGCGTCAGCTTAATTCAAAATTCAAAATTCAAAACTTAATGAAATATGAGACTAATAGATAATAAAGAAGCCTTGGAGCTAAGGCTGATAGATGAGGAAGAAAACACCCTAGCGTGGATTAACTATATTGATAGGAGAGAAGATGTAATAGAGCTTGCACATACTACCGTAAGTAAAGGTCAGGAAGGAAAGGGTATTGGAAGAGAGATTATCCTCAAAACAATAGACCACGCTCGAAAGCATGGTCTAAGATTATATCCAACTTGTGAGTTTGCAATTGTAGTACTCAATAGGATGGAAGGTGTAGAGGATGTAGTGCTATCTAATATATAGTCCTATACTCTATTATCTTCTGCTTTGAGTTCTACTACTAGCCCTTGAACTTGAAGAGCTTGTTCTAGTAGTAGAGCTAGAGCTTGATTTACTAGTCGACTTTACTTCAGTCTTACTGCTGCTAGACTTAGTAGGTTGAGTCTTTGTAGGTTGTGTTCTAGTAGGTTGTGTAGTGGTTCTAGTAGGTTGTGTAGTAGTTCTAGTAGGTTGAGTCTTTGTTGGTTCTACTTTAGTAGGCTGTGTTCTAGTCGGTTGAGTTTGAGTGGGCTGTGTTCTAGTTGGTTGAGTTTGTGTTGGCTGTACTCTAGTAGGCTGTTTGGTTTGTGTAGGTCTGGCTTGCATTTCACCCTTGATTGGAAGGTCTCTTACAGGACGAACCCTTTGTTCATCAATGGCTTTATTCTCTACACCAGTCTGTCTAGTAGGCTTTTCTAACCTATCAGCAGGACGAGTTTCTCTTGTTTGCCTAATATCTTCCGCATCAACCTTCTTAGGTTCAATAAGCTTAATGCTTTCCCTTGTCTTAGTATCCAATGACCTAGAAAATGTCTCTGCATTCTCTCTATTTCTAGATATTATCTGAGTGTTCTTACTCAGCTCTCTATCATTAAACTCCACACCCTTATTAGCATCTCTAAACTCTCTCTCAAGATTATCATCGCTTGGAAGTGAAGATAGTAGACCTATTTCATCATTGTCAAAATAGCTCTCATAACTTATGTTCTTTAGTCCAGAACCTCTGCTGTCTTCAGGAACCAATACTCCCGTTTGAACCCCTCCAGAACTACTGCCTTGATTGGGTCTAAACTGCGAACCCTGACCTTCTCTGGTACTGCTCTGTCTATCAGCGTAGTAATACGGTGAATGATTGCTTCCATAAGTACTGCTGCTATAATAAGAATTATAGTAGTTATTATAGTTGCCATAGTAGTGGTGGTTAGGGTAGTGGTTTGGATTATAGTAAGGATTCCGTCCATAGGTCCTACTCCATCCAAAGCTGGTATAATAATAATAGTCCCAATAATACTCGCAATTATCAATAACCCTCAAAGCATATTCCCTAGCTCGTAGCGAATAATGTATGGCAGAGTAATAATTCCTTCTCTGCATCAATCTATACGCATAGTCATTATAATAAGCAGCCTTCGAAAGATAGCTACCACTCCAATAACCGTAGAAGTTCGAAATCTCATAAGCTTCATTAATCACAAAGGCAGTCTTATTAATCACCCTTCTTGCATTGGATCTATTATATCTAAATGCGCTGGCTTCATTTGTAATGATCAGAAAACCAATCATTACTAAGGCGAACCTCAAACCTTTCCTAATTCTATCTCTTCTTGTCTTCATAGCAGTATGTTTTTAAATAGTTCAACTTATATATCTTACAACAATAATTGTGCCATCAATTTACTAGCCTAGATGATATACTTCTCAATATCTTCTACCTCAATCTTTTCACCACCCAAAATAGATAATCTCTCTACAGCATTTTTTAGCTCTCTAACATTGCCCGACCATTCTCTTTCAACTAGCTTTTCAATAGCCTTCTTGGATATGGTCGGTCTTTCAATCTTAGCCTCAGCAGCGTAGGATTCAAGGAAGAAATCAATAAGCAAAGGAATATCCTCCCTTCTCTTCCTCAATGGCGGAACATCGATAATAATCACAGAAAGTCTATGATATAAATCCTCTCTAAACCTACCTTCCTTGATTTCATTCCTAAGGTCTTTATTACTAGCAGCAATAATCCTAACATCCACATTAATATCCTTATCACCACCAACCCTAGTCAGCCTATTCTCTTGAAGAACCCTAAGTACCTTAGCTTGAGCAGAAAGACTCATGTCACCAATCTCATCCAAGAATAAAGTCCCCTTATCTGCCTGCTCAAAACTCCCCCTCCTCTGCTTAATAGCCGATGTAAAAGCACCCTTCTCATGACCAAACAGCTCACTCTCAATAAGCTCCGAAGGAATAGCAGCACAGTTTACCTCAATCAAAGGCTTGGTCTTCCTTGTACTAATATTATGAATAGCCTTAGCAACCAGCTCTTTACCCGTACCATTTTCGCCCGTAACCAAAACCCTAGCATCTGTCCTACCCACCTTATCAATAAACTCAAACATCTCCAACATAGGACCAGAGCCGCCAATCATTGACTCATAAACATTATCAAACTTCTTCCTTCTAGACTTTCTCTTAGCAGTAATAGGACTAGTTTCAGAGTCATCATCCTTATGCTCATTCAAAATCCCAATAAGCTTATTAAGGTCGATAGGCTTTTCGATATAATCTACAGCACCCATCTTCAAACACTCCACAGCAGTCTCAATATTCCCATGACCACTAATCATACAAAACTTAGTAAACTTCTTCTCCAAACTCTTTCTAAGCACCTCAATGCCATCCATTTTCGGCATCTTAATATCGCAGAACACAAGGTCGTAATCATTCTCTTCAATCATCTCAAAACCCATAACACCATCACTAGCCTCTTCCACCTGATGACCCTCATACTCAATAATATCCTTCATTGAATAGCGGATAGACTTCTCATCATCAATAACCAAAATCTTCATACTAATATCTATAATTTAATCTTATTAAAAGCCAATAACCACCTATCAGGAATCTCACCCTCAAGAGCAGTCTTATAATCCTCATAAGAGCAAGGAATCAAATAATGATTCATATACTTCTCTAGCTTATCCTCACCCACAGGTACCTCCATCCACCATCTGCTACTCTTTCTACTCCTATAAAACACAATCTTATACGAGTCATTAATCGGCACATGGAACTTTCTATACGAATCCTTATCCTTGTAAGGATAGTCCTGTTTTCTCCATAGATAACCATCTACGAAATACCAGATAGCGTGGGCAACCAGATGGGCAGTTTGACCAGCTCTATCCAGTCCAGGATTAACCTCATAGAACCCAATAGAAGTACATTTATCACTCATACCCGAATACCTCACAATCTTACAAAGCTCCTCACCATAAAGTCCATGTGGAGACGCATAGGCATTCCCAGGAGCATCACTCTGTCTAACAGCACCCATATCCACAGCCACAAGGTCGGCATTCCTTACCAGAGGTTCAGTATTATCAAGATTATCCCTAACCACACCCAGTCTATACGAGTCAAAGTAAAGCTCCTTCATAAGGTCAACCACTTCGGCATCAACAAAGTAGGTCTGGTAACCTATATTAGTAAGATTAAACACATAATTAGGTTCCTTACTTACTAGCTTAGTAATATAGCTCCTCGAATCCACCGAATCTAAGTCATAACCAAAGTCAATCCTCGAATCCACACTCGCCACATTGATAATCTGTCCAATTCTCTCATAACCAAGATAGTTACCATAGACAATATCCGCAGAACCACCAATAATAATAGGGATAATCATATTGCTTAATAATAAGGCAACTACTTCGCCCAGAGCATGGTATGTATCCTCCACAGTATTACCAATCCTAAGATTACCCAAGTCCACCATATCCACCTTTTCGCTATGAGGAACAAGCTCATACAAGAACCTTCTCACCTCACAAGGAGCAAGACCACAACCCGCATTACTACCACTAGACCTATCCTCACCCACACCAATAATAGCCATCTTAGCGCCTTCCAGATTAGGGAATATCCCCCAATCCTTATACGCAAAAATCAAATCACCCCATCTAGGATTATTACCCTCATCATAGAACCCATAGTTCTTCAATTCAATAGGTTCAAAGAACTCACTCAAGTCCGTTATTGAAATCATATTATATACTATATTAAAATAGGATACAAAGATAGGCTTTTTCTTTGAATTAGGAATTAGGAGTTAGGAATTAGGAGTTAA
>FZPS01000062.1_pt3452 | contig 16748 bp, 12 predicted proteins | sample 1817821 | NCBI WGS metagenome assembly FZPS01 (sample SAMEA104158645, study PRJEB21678) | metagenome | place: Germany | collected 2015-04-21
ATTATCCGGACCAGGTCAAAAGGCTAACCTGGGAACTGCACCAGCTTTGGTTCCGATTCTATAATGAATTAAATGATATATTACAGCCTGTAAACCCTGGCTATTCTGACTGGTCCCAGATATACAGCGACAAGCCCAGCTACATACTCCAGTGTGACTTTAGCTATATGATCGGTCCTGAAATGTTCGATGAATTTTGCAAGCCTGAATTGGAAGCTTCCTGCAAAAGATTAGATAGATCTTTCTATCATCTTGATGGCGCAGGGCAGCTGGCCCATCTGGATTCTATCTTAGACATTGATGAATTGGATGGAATCCAATGGATACCGGGAGATGGAAAACCTCCACAGTCCCAATGGCCGGAGGTCTATGAAAAGATTAGTAAAGCCGGAAGAAAGACCCAGGTATTGGAAGGTTTGGACGGACTGGACAAGATAATTGCCCATATTGGTACAGGAAAGGGTATTCATCATCCTACCATTGTTGCTCATATATCCCAGGAGGCTGAAATAAGGAGACGGCTGGTTGAGTATGGCATCGAGTAAATAGAGACATTAAGCAGGGAATATATGGATAAATTTATCTGATCTTTTGCCTGAAATAGTCTGGAGTTTTATCTAGACTATTTTTGTACTTTTAATATTAGTAAACAAAAAAGTCTAAAATATCAGATAAGCCTGTGGTATAGTTTTAAAGTCAAGAGAAGAGCTTGAAATATACTATGACATTATTGGAGGAAAAAAAGTGTTTAAAGACAAAGGTAATATTTATTTTTCTTGGTTTTTATCCTATATTTGGATAGATACATGAGCAGAAAATAAAGAGTCTGTCTTATTTAAATCCAGGTTGGTGGTAATTATAGCCCACCACCTGGATTTAAAAAATATGTCATGTTAGGGAGCGAAAAATATGAAATGGGATCTTGTTCGTCGTGATTTCAAAAAGAATAAGTATATATATTTGATGGTCCTTCCGGTAATAGCTTTCTTTATCATATTTTCATATTGGCCCATGTATGGTGTAATAATTGCCTTTAAAGACTATTCACCTGGTAAAGGTATCTTCGGAAGTGACTGGATAGGTTTAAAAAACTTTACTGACTTTTTTAGCAGCTACTATGTAGGACGCTTAATCAGGAATACTATTTTAATTAACATATATGATCTGATATGGGGATTTCCTGCTCCCATAGTATTAGCCTTGCTTATAAATGAAATTAACAGCAGAGTCTTTAAGCGAACCATACAAACTATTTCCTATCTTCCCCACTTTATTTCCTTAGTAGTTGTGTGCGGTATTATTATTGATTTTACTGCTACTGATGGTCTTATTACTACTATTCTTAGCTATTTTGGGGTTAAACCTACCAATTTGCTTATGAGACCTGAGTTATTCCGGACAATTTATGTAAGTTCCGGTATATGGCAGGGAGTTGGCTGGGGAAGTATTATTTATTTGGCAGCCTTGTCTGCGATAAATCCTAATCTGTACGAGGCCGCTATGATCGACGGTGCTGGAAGATGGAGACAAACTATTCACATTACTCTTCCCAGTATTGCTCCTACGATTATAATCCTGCTGATTCTTCGTCTGGGCAGTATGATGAGCGTGGGATATGAAAAGATTATCTTGTTATATAACTCCAGTACCTATGAAACTGCTGACGTAATATCCAGTTTCGTATACAGAAAAGGACTTCTGGAATCAAACTATAGCTACAGTACCGCAGTAGGTCTTTTTAACTCTGTAATCAACTTTGTGCTGATTATTGTTGCAAATTTCATAAGTAGAAGAGTTTCCGAAACGAGTTTATGGTAAAATGGCGGTGATAAGATGAGTTTGAAAAGGAAAAGTACAGGCGAAAAAATATTTGATGTATTCAATCATGCTATACTGGTAGCAGTGGCTACTATTTGCTTATACCCAATGATATATGTTCTCTTTGCCTCTTTTAGTAAACCCTCGCTGTTGGCCAAGCATAGAGGAATTCTATTTTATCCCCTTGGCTTTACATTAAAAGGATATCAGTTGGTATTAGAAAATCCCAATATTGCCTCAGGCTACTTTAATACCATTATATATGTTGTAGTAGGTACTGGTCTTAGTCTATTACTTACAGCTTTTGGTGCATATGCACTTTCTCGAAAGGATTTGCTATGGAAAAAGCAGATAATGGTTTTAATAACCTTTACCATGTTCTTTAGCGGAGGACTAATTCCTTTTTATCTTGTAGTTATGCAGTTGAAGCTGATAAATACAAGATGGGCTGTTATTTTACCCAGCCTCATCAGTGTGTGGAACCTTATTGTTATGAGAACATCATTCCAGAGCATACCTGAAAGCCTAATTGAATCTGCTAAAATAGATGGAGCTAACGATTTTACAGTTTTATTTAGAATTGTAATTCCTGTTTCAGGTGCTACCATGGCTGTTATGACCCTGTTTTATGCAGTAGGACAGTGGAACTCCTGGTTTAATGCTATGATTTTCCTGAGGGACCGTGATCTCTTCCCACTACAGCTGATATTGCGGGAAATTCTTATATCCAACGATGCAAACGCAATGACCCGTGTACAGGACGCCAGCCAGCTGGTAGATACTGACTTTTATAAAATGCTGGTTAAATATTGTACCATCATAGTTTCCACGGCACCTATCCTATGCTTATATCCATTCCTACAAAAATACTTTGTAAAAGGGGTTATGATTGGATCATTAAAAGAATAGAAGCGAGGGAGTTCCCTCTCCTTTGTTTCTATTTTTTTAAGTAAAACTTTAAAACCATAGTCAAGGAAATTAATGACCATTGACCGTGGTTTTTTTATTTATATGGAGTTGTGGTATAATAAGCGTGTTGTAAAAGCCTATTATAAATAGATGCATTTTCTATAAAACCATAGAAAGGATATAGGGGATGGACAAGTATAAGGATAAATCTCAGGATATAGATGTAAGGGTTGGCAACCTGCTTTCAAAGATGACATTGGAAGAAAAGGTAGGTCAGTTAAACCAGAAGATGTATGGGTGGAAGGCCTATAAAAGGGTAGGAGACAGGATAGAGCTTACAGATGAATTTAAAAGAGCGGTAGAGTTTGGCAACGGTATGGGGGCTTTATACGGTCTCTTTAGATCTGATCCATGGTCGGGAGTAACCTTTGATACGGGCATTCCGGTAGAAAAGTCAGCCCAGGTAGCCAATATGATTCAGCGCTATGTAATAGAAAATACAAGGCTGGGTATACCGGTTCTCATTTCAGAAGAATGCCCTCATGGACACCAGGCCCTTGATGGGACTATGTTACCTACAAATCTAGGAGTTGGAAGCACCTGGAATCCCGATATGTATAGGGAGGCCATGGCTCAGGTGGCCGCTGAGATTAGAGCCCGTGGAGGCAATCTGGCTCTAATATCCCTATTGGATATTTTACGAGATCCCAGATGGGGTCGTAGCGAGGAGTGTTTTGGGGAAGACCCCTATCATGCTGTCCGGATGACCGTTGCAGCCGTAAAAGGACTGCAGGGGGAATCATGGGAAGAGCTGCAAAACAATAATAAAGTAATTGCCATAATGAAGCATTTTTGTGCTCAGGGGGCTGCTTTAGGTGGCCACAATGCTGCTCCTGCGTCTATTGGTCAAAGAGAGCTTAGAGAGATTTTTTTACCAGGAGCAAAGGCTGGAGTCATGGCAGGTGCCTTAGGCTGTATGGCCGCCTATAATGAAATCGACGGTATTCCATGCCACGCCAATGAAAAACTGCTTACAGACATACTGCGTGAGGAATGGGGATTTGAAGGGATAGTTATGGCTGACGGCACAGCCATAGACAGACTCATAATGTTAACCGGAAGCCATGAGGGCGCAGCTGCTCTGGCCCTAACCTCGGGCGTTGATCTCAGTTTGTGGGATGATTCTTTTACTACTCTGGAAGAAGCAGTAAAGAAGGGTAAGGTTTCAGAGGAGTATATTGACAGAGCAGTTAGGCGAGTATTAAAGCTCAAGTTTATGCTAGGATTGTTTGATAATCCATATACCGATGAAAACCTGGCCAGCCAGGTAGTATACTCACCAAGAGCTCAAACAAAGAATTTACAGTTAGCCAGGGAATCCATTGTCCTTTTAAAGAATGAGGATAAGATTTTGCCCATAGATAAAAATGTAAAGAAGATTGCTGTAATTGGTCCCAATGCAGATAACCTTTATAATCAGCTAGGAGATTATACTGCTCCTCAAAGGAAAAATACAGGCCATACAATTTTACAGGGAATAAAAGCTTTAGTTTCTCCTCAAACAGAAGTGATATATGCAAAGGGCTGTGGTATCCGCAATATGTCAAAGGCTGGATTTAAAGAAGCCATAGATGCAGCAAAAAACGCTGATATAGCCGTAGTGGCCTTAGGTGGATCTAGCGCCAGAGATTTTTCCACTGTTTTTGACATTAATGGTGCTGCCATTGTGGGCGGAGATCCCTCAGAAATGGACTGTGGTGAAGGCGTAGATGTAGCCGATCTGGAGCTGGGAGGAGTACAGGTAGAATTGCTAAAGGAGATAAAAAAGACTGGAACACCAGTTGTGGTAGTACTAATTCAGGGCAGGCCTCATGCTATTCCATGGATAGCTGAAAACTGTAAGGCAATCCTATGTGCATGGTATCCAGGCAAGGAAGGGGGCAGGGCCATAGCCCAGGTTTTATTTGGGGATTATAATCCCTCGGGAAAACTGTCTGTTTCCATTCCCAGATCATCTGCACAATTGCCAGTGTACTATAACCATAAGGATATGGGCAGGGAACTTTCATACCTGGATATGGAAGCAGGTCCCTTATACCATTTTGGTCATGGTCTAAGTTATACTGAGTTTGAATATAGTGATCTGGGAGTTTTAGATAAGGATTTAACTGCTAAGGATATAGAAGAAGGAAAAAAAGTAAGGGTAAAGGTTACTGTAAAAAACACAGGAAATATTGCTGGCCAGGAGGTTGTACAGCTTTATATTAAAGATCTGGAAGCCAGTGTTACAAGGCGTGTAAAGGAATTAAAAGGGTTTAAGAAAATAGATCTAAATCCTGGAGAAAAGAAAGAGCTTGTCTTTACATTAGGCAGAGAAGAACTAGGTATATGGAACAGGGATATGGTCTTCTGTGTAGAGCCGGGAAATATTAAAGTTTATGTTGGTGGCAGCTCCCTGACTGGACTGGAAACCACCTTTAGGATCCATGTTGATTAATTAAAAATGCCATATACCAGTATATGAACTCCTGGTATATGGCATTGTTTTTTGTAAATTATAATTAAAAGTCCGTAGATTTACCCCAAATGATATCTGAGCGGATATGAGTTATTTCTATAGGAGATTTGGGATATTCCATTCTATATAGCAGCTGCTTTGCAAGGCGTTTTCCCAAATGCAGGGTATCCACATTCACTGTAGTCAGCTTGCCGGATACCATAGAGTATTCGGTGCTACCGTCATAGCCTGTTATGGCTACATCTTTGGGAACTTCATACCCATGCTCTATCAAATACTGCATCAAAAAGTTTGCAACAAAGTCACTAACACACACAAAAGCCTCAGGTAGTTTATCCAGGGAATCTAAAAAGCTGGAAATTTCCTCGTAGTATGTGTGTATACCAATTCTTCCAGTCATGCAGTATTTTTTCTGTATTTCTAAATTATTCTCTTCCATAGCAGCAACAAACCCCTCATACCGTTCCTTGTTGGTTAAGGCGTAATGAATATCTCCAATAAAACCGATTTCAGTCCTGCCCTTTTTTATAATATCACTGGTTATTGTTTTAACAGTTTTTCTGCCTTCCAAAACAATCAGATCTCCAGTTATTTTACCAATGGAAAAATCCGATGAAACGTCCAGGAAAACCTTGGGGATACTCAGGTCATTTAACATGGAAAGCAGTTGAGTATCATAGACATTCATAATTATCATCCCCTCAACTTTTCCATTGCTTAAAACATCGGGAAGAGTATATCCTTTGTAATAACTGGAGGGAATATAATTATACATTAGATTGATGCCGCATTTATCCAGCTCCTTGGCAAGGGAGTGGATAATGTTAAGCCAGAATATACTGGGGTTTGTTCTGGAGATGACTACAGAAACGGTTTTATTTGAATCTGCTATGCCATTTTCCTCAGTTAACTGTTTAAATCTGTCATCATTTTTTATATAGCCGGTTTCTATTGCTGCTAACAAGACCTTATCTCGAAGTTTTTTTGATACACCGGGCTGGTTGTTAAGAACTTTCCATACGGTAACTCGTGATATGTTAAGCATGTCGGCTATGTCTTGCATAGTAACTTTTTCCATTATGTTCTGCCCCGCCCTTTTATATTGTTCTACTCAAATTATAAATTATTTTAAATATATATGTCAAAATATTTGTTTGACTAATTACATTTTGGACAAATATACAATACACAAAAAATTTATGCTTAATTATAACATATATGATTTTTGCTTTCAATGTAAATTAACAAATGTTAAAAATGTTGACTATATTTATAACACATGTTAAAATATAGCTGCATTAATAATTGTGGGAAAACGGGGCAAAACTATTATATAATAGCTAAATGATTTTATTTTTAACAAAATAGCGGCAATTAGTTAACAAAAGTAAAAAATAAAGTAAATATAAGTTGATTTTGTTTTAAGCTGGTGTTAAAATATAAAAGTTAAAAAACGAAGTTTCTTTCGGAGAATGAAGAATAGAAAATGGGGGATAATATGGTAAGAAAAACAAAGCGCAGAAGGTGGACAAGAGATGATACAGAGCTCACCTTATTAGCTGTACCCACTTTTGTTTGGTATATATTATTCAGCTTTTTACCAATGTTTGGTATATTTATTGCTTTTAAAAGATATCAAATATTTCCTGGTAAGAGTTTTCTATACAATCTTATCCATAGTGAATGGGTAGGATTTGCCAATTTTAAATACTTAATCGAATCCAAAAGTCTGTATATATTGCTGAGAAACACTATAGGGTATAATTTGATATTCATTGTTTTGGGTATCTTAATTCCTGTTACCTTGGCTATAATGATCAGCATGATATATAGCAAAAGGAAATCCAAGGTTTACCAGACGGCAATGTTTTTCCCACACTTTTTATCGTGGGTTGTTGTCAGCTATTTTGTCTATGCATTCTTAAGTTACGACAAAGGTATTCTAAATTCTTTGATGCAAACCCTTGGCCAGGAGCGAGTACAGTGGTATATGGAATCAAAATATTGGCCTTATATACTGGTGTTCATGAGTTTGTGGAAATCTACAGGATATAATATGGTGGTTTATTTGGCTAGTATAACCGGTATTGATCCTTCTTTATACGAAGCTGCTGTAGTTGATGGGGCCACCCAGTGGCAACAGGTTAAACATATAACCCTGCCTAGCCTAAGACCTATTATCATAATGATGTTCATATTGAGTGTAGGCAAGATATTCTACTCAGATTTTGGATTGTTCTATCAAGTAACCAGAGGTATTCCAGCATCTTTGTATGATACGGTTTCAACTATAGATACTTATGTATATAATGCGTTGTTGTCTTCGACCCCTATCGGCATGACATCGGCTGCCACAGTATTCCAATCCGTAGCATGCTGTATTACCATTCTGCTGGCAAACTGGATTGTTAGGAAAATCGACGAAGACTATGCAATTATTTAGGAGGTAAAAATGAATAAGGGGAAGGAAAATGCAGGTACTAATAGGTTAAACAGTATAAAAAGTTCTACTAACCTATTGTTTAATACAACTTTTATTATTCTATCTTTAATGTGTATTATACCCTTTATATTTGTTTTTATTATATCCATAAGTTCCGAAGGGTCTATAGCGAGAAATGGATATCAGTTTTTCCCTGATGCCTTGTCCCTTAGTGCTTATGAATTTCTATGGAATGAAAAGGATGTAATTATAAATGCCTTTGGCATATCCGTAATTGTAACGGCACTGGGTACCCTTCTTGGTGTTGCCTTAACTACAAGCATGGGGTACGTGTTGTCCAGATCCAATTACAAGTTAAAGAACTTCTTTACCTGGGTTGTATTTATCCCAATGATCTTTAACGGTGGTATGGTTGCGTCCTATGTAGTAAATGCAAATATATTGGGCTTAAGCAATACAATATGGGCTTTGATTCTTCCTTTGGCGGTTAACTCATTTAATGTAGTTATCTGTAAGACTTTTTTCCAGACTACTATATCAGAGTCCATTATTGAATCAGCTAAAATCGAAGGGGCTAGTCAACTTAGTATTTATCTTAGAATTATTGTTCCTATTTCCAAACCGGTCTTTGCCACTATCGCCCTGTTTCTGGCCTTTGGATACTGGAATGACTGGTTCCAATCTTCTCTATATATAAGGGAACAAAGCCTCTTATCCTTACAGGCACTGTTAAACAATATTCAGAAAAATATAGAGTATCTGGCAAATAACCCCTCTGCGGGACTTTCTATGCAACAATATGTAAATCAGATGCCTGCCGAAGGAGTTAGGATGGCCATAGCAGTAATAATTGTCTTGCCTATTGCCTGTGCCTATCCATTTTTCCAGAGATATTTTGTAACTGGATTAACCATAGGTGCGGTCAAGGGCTAAGTTTAGCAGCTTAATCTAGAATATAGGTTTAAAAGCATAATTGCTTTTAAAAATTTAAAAATATACAAAAGATATAAGGAGGTTATCATCTATGAAAAGGATTTTTGCATTCCTATTAGTAGCAGTAATGGTAGCTGCGCTACTGGCAGGATGTGGCGGTGGTGCTAAGAATAATGACAGCACTAATAATCAAGGTAATGTAGCTGATACTAATGACAAGCAGACAAATGACACCAATGACACAAATGATTCAGAATCAGTGTCTGAGGGTGAAGTTGTCACCTTGAAATGGGTTGCAGTAGGTAGTGGAATGCCTTCCAACTATGATGCATGGAGAGAAAACATCAATGCATATTTGGAGGACAAGATAGGTGTCCATATTGATACCGAGATTGTTTCCTGGGGTGACTGGGATAACAGACGAAACGTTATCGTTAACTCTGGAGAGTATTTTGATATCCTATTTACAGATATGGGAAGATACCTTAGTGAAGTACAGCTAGGTGCTTACTTAGATATTACAGAACTGGTACAAAGCAAAGCTGCAGACCTATACAGTTATATTCCTGAGGACTACTGGGAAGCTGTAAAGGTAGATGGAAAGATTTACTCTGTACCTACTTATAAGGACTCTTCTATGACTCAGTTTATTGTATGGGATAAGGAAATGGCAGATAAATACAATATAGATATCCAACAGCACAAGACGCTGGAAAGTCTGACAGAGCCTCTTAAAACAATTAAGGAAGGCGAAGGAATATCACCTTTCGTAATTGACCAAAATGGTGTTGGTGCAATATTTACCATGTATGATGCTATGGGTTCAGAACTTGAACCTATTGGAGTAAGGGTTGACGATGAGAGCCGTACTGTTGTTAATGTGCTTAAGCAGGAAGATGTAATGAATAATCTTAAAACCCTTCATACCTGGTATAAAGAAGGCATAATCAATGCGGATGCTCCTACACTTGGTGAAGCCCCAAGCTACAGAACTACATTTATAGCACAGGGTTGGCCTTCTGCGGCAAAAACAACCTGGGGTCCATCCATGGGTGTAGAAGCTGAGGCTGTTCAGTTTGCTGGACCAGTTCTATCCAACAGTACAGTTCGCGGCTCCCTGAATGCTGTTTATTCAGGTGCTAAGAATCCTGAAAAGGCTATTGAGTTCCTACAGCTAGTGAACCTGGATTCTTATGTCAGAGATGCCTTCTACTATGGACTTGAGGGAGATAACTTCAAGTACACAGAAGGCGGAGAGGTAGAAAAGCTAAATACCGACTGGACAATGGCTGGATATACTCAGGGAACCTTCTTTACTGTAAGTCCTATTGCTGGTGAGATTGATCAGTGGGCTGAAGTTAAGGAGCTGAATGAAAAAGCTGTAGGTTCTGTACTACTAGGCTTTGACTTAGATCCTACTAACATCCAGAATGAGCTGACCAACTGCCGTGCTGTATGGAATAAGTACAGAAGCGAGCTTCTAACAGGTGCAAGAAATCCTGAAGACCTGGTAGAAACCATTACACAAGAGCTGGAGGCTGCTGGTTTCAACAAGATTATGGAAGAAGCACAAAATCAGATTGATGCAGCTTTTAAATAAAAATGAATAGCCATAATATTATAGGGAATTTTCGAATTCCCTATAATATTATACATAAAAATAAAATTATACATGCAAACAGCTTAAAGGAGGATAAAATGACAGCAAAAATTATTGGACAATCCCTGCCTAATATACCATGGCAGGACAAGCCGGAAGGATGTAAGGATCCGGTATGGCGTTACAGCCAAAACCCTATAATACAAAGGAATCAAACAAAAAGATCCAACAGTATTTTCAACAGTGCAGTAGTACCCTTTGAAGGAAAATTTGCAGGAGTTTTTCGATGCGACAGCAAATCCATCAGCATGGATATATTTGCAGGCTTTAGTGATGATGGTATCAACTGGAAAATCAGTGATACGCCAATTCAGTTTGAAGGTGCAGATGAGGAGATTTTAAAGCGGGAATACAGGTATGACCCCCGTGTATGTTTTATTGAAGACAGATACTATATAACATGGTGTAACGGCTATCACGGCCCTACCATTGGTGTAGCTTATACCTTTGACTTTAAGAAATTCTATCAGCTGGAAAATGCTTTCTTGCCCTATAACAGAAATGGCGTGCTCTTTCCCAGAAAGATAAAGGGTAAATACGCCATGCTAAGCAGGCCCAGTGATACAGGGCATACACCTTTTGGGGATATTTTCTACAGCCAAAGCCCTGACATGGAGTACTGGGGACGTCATCGCTATGTCATGGGTACTGTAAAAGGGGATGAATCAGCATGGCAGTCTACAAAGATTGGTGCTGGGCCTATACCTATTGAAACCAGTGAAGGCTGGCTGCTTATCTATCATGGAGTAATAACCACCTGTAATGGATTTGTATACCGTATGGGATGTGCCCTGCTTGATCTGGATGAGCCCTGGAAGGTCAAGATGCGTTCAAAAGACTATATCCTGGCACCCTACGAGCTATATGAGTGCGTGGGTGATGTACCAAATGTAGTATTCCCCTGTGCAGCTTTAACTGATGCCGATACTGGAAGGATTGCCATATATTATGGTTGTGCAGATACTGTTACAGGTTTAGCGTTTACAACTGTAGATGAACTGATTAACCATATGAAGGAGAATCCTCTATGATAATTACTTGTATACTAAATTTTAATGTTTAATATATATCATGTTAGTATATTTTATATATGCCTTAGCAAATATTATATTTGCTAAGGCAATAAAATTAAGTTGCTGGAGGATAATATGAGATATATTGATAAACGGGTTGGAGTAATTTGCGATCAGCTGGCAAAGTTAGCAGCAGTTCAAAAGATTCCCATAGAAAACCTTTTATACAAGGAAGGCAATTATTTATGCCCAGAGGATGCAGATGCTTCAGAGGTGGAGTTTAAGCCTTTCGATAGCAAACTAATGTACTGGTATGGACCGGATCAACATTACTGGTTCCGAATAGATTTCACAGTTCCGGAGTGCTTGGATAATAAACCCATGTGGTTAAAGGTGAAAACACAAATTGAGGGATGGGATGCCAGAAACCCTCAGTTTCTTCTCTTTGTAAATGGAGTAGCTACCCAAGGGCTTGATACCAATCATAGAGAGGTGCTAATAACCAGATCTGCTAAAGCAGGAGATACATATCGTTTTGATCTTCAGGCTTATACTGGAACCGAACATAGCGAATTTCAGCTTATTGCAGAAGTTCAGGAGATAGATCCTAAAATTGTAGAATTGTACTATGACCTAAAGGTACCTCTAGAGGCATTTTCCCGTATGGACGAGGAAGACCAGAACCGGCTTGCAATAGAGGAGATTTTAAATAACACTATTAACTACCTGGATTTAAGAAGGCCTCACTCAGAGGATTTCTATAAATCATTGAATGAAGCCAAGGCTTATATCGATAAAACCCTATATGAAGATATGGCAGGCTACAGTGATATTATTGCAACCTGTATCGGTCATACCCATATTGATGTTGCCTGGTGGTGGACAGTAGAACAGACCAAAGAAAAGGTAAGCAGAAGTTTTGCCACCGTCTTAAAACTAATGGATGAATATCCTAATTACAAGTTTATGTCCAGCCAACCTCAGCTTTATTATTTCCTGAAGGAAAGATATCCAGAGCTTTATAGCCGTATTAAGGAAAGGGTAAAAGAGGGACGCTGGGAGCCAGAAGGCGGTATGTGGGTTGAAGCCGACTGTAATGTTACTTCCGGGGAGTCTTTGGTACGTCAGTTTGTTTATGGAAAAAGATTCTTTAAGGAAGAGTTTGGAGTAGATAATAGAGTGCTTTGGCTGCCAGACGTGTTTGGCTATTCCGGTGCCCTGCCCCAGATTATGAAGAAAAGCGGAATTGATTATTTTATGACCACAAAGCTGGCTTGGAATCAGTTTAACAAAATTCCCTATGATACAATGCGTTGGAGAGGGATTGATGGTACCGAAGTGCTGGCTCACTTTATTACCACTGTTGGAATAGGCCAAGATCCAAATAAAAACTTCTTTACCACATATAACGGTATTTTACATCCTGATGCTATAATGGGTGGCTGGGAACGTTATCAGAATAAGAAGATAAATAACGATATCTTGATTTCCTATGGCCATGGTGATGGAGGCGGAGGCCCAACCAGGGAAATGTTGGAGACATCCAGGCGTATGGAAAAGGGTATAAAAGGCATACCCAAAGTCAGGCAGGAATTTACCCGAAAGTATTTCGAGGAATTGGAAGAACGGGTTAAGGATAACAGAAGACTTCCGGTATGGGAAGGGGAATTCTATTTCGAATATCACCGAGGAACCTATACTTCAATGGGCAGGAATAAACGTTCTAATCGAAAGAACGAGATTCTCTTAATGGATCTGGAGCTATTATCTGTGCTGGCGCAGAGACTAAAAGGCATACCCTATCCCAAGGAAGAATTGGATAGGCTGTGGAAAACCATACTTATAAATCAGTTCCACGATATACTACCGGGAACTTCTATATATGAGGTATATGAGGTAACCAAGAAAGAGTATGCTGAGGTAAAAAAGACAGCTACATCTCTTCTTAAAGAAAGACTTAAGGCTTTAACAGATGGTGGAAAGGGGCTTACAGTATATAATACTCTGGGCTTTAAGCGGGATGATATTATTAATTTAGGTGAACTTAAGGCAGCTGGATTAAAAGATGAAAAGGGTAATGTATATCCCGTCCAGCAGACACCTGATGGAGCAATTGCCTATGTAGAAGGAATTCCTTCAAAGGGAAGTAAAACCTTTGAAATTGTAGAAGAAGTGGTAGCAGAAGAAATAGACGTATCTTCTGAATCTTTTATCCTGAAAGATGATTATAACCTGGAAACTCCTTTCTATAGGATTAAACTGGGCCAAAATGGAATGTTTACTGAAATATATGATAAAGAAAATCAAAGGCAGATTCTTCAGGATGGTGAGCAGGCTAACCTGTTCCGTATGTATGAAGATAAGCCCATGTACTATGATAACTGGGATATTGACATTTTCTATACTGAAAAATATTGGGATGCTGACCAGGTTGAAAGACTGGAATGGACTGAAGTGGGAACTCTTCGTGCTACCCTTGAAATTGATCGCAAGATTAGCAATTCCCTTATAAAGCAAAAGATTTATTTCTACAGGGATAGCAGAAGGATTGACTTTGAGACCTATGTTGACTGGAAAGAACATCAGCATCTACTAAAGGTACATTTTCCACTTAATATTCATACCGATGAAGCCACCTTTGAAATCCAGTTTGGCCATGTAACCAGAAAGGTTCATACCAACACCAGCTGGGATGTGGCAAGGTTTGAAAGCTGTGCACATAAGTGGGTTGATCTGTCAGAGGGACATTACGGGGTAAGCCTACTCAATGATTGTAAATATGGCCATTCAGTAAAAGATGGAAACCTGGCCATTACTCTCATTAAATCTGGTATTGAGCCCAATCCTGTGACGGATTATGAAGAACACTATATTACCTATGCCCTGTATCCCCATGCTGGTAACTGGCGAGAAGGTGGAACAGTGCAAGAAGCTTACAAGCTAAACCAGCCGGCTTATGCCCTTAAAGGGGGAGTTCCTGGAAGTCAAAGCTCATTAATTTCTGTAGATAAGAGTAACGTCATTATAGAAACTATAAAAGAGGCTGAAGATGGGTCTGGAATCATTGTTCGTATGTATGAGTGCGACAGGGCATTGACCAAGGCTCATGTAAGTCTGGGTATAAAAGCATCTTCCATAACAGAATGCAATCTGATTGAAGAGGAGATAGTGCCTGTAACCCTAAGCGACCATGGATTTGACATAGAGATTAAGCCTTTTGAAATAAAGACCTATAAAATAAGTATATAAAGGACCTTAATAATAGACAGCTAAATTTAGCTGTCTATTATTATTTTAGCATTTTGATATACAGTAGATTTTGATGCAAAGTCTTTTTACAATGCTATTATCCATATGTCTGTATAAGTAAGAACAATTATTTGGAGAAATTCATTATGAAAAAGAGTATACTAGTAATCTCATTATTACTAGTTTTTACGCTTTCAGCATGTACAAGCCCAATTTCCAAGCTTCACTTTTGGGGAGGAGTGTGTTTTAGATATGTTCTAAGAATATAGATGTTTTTACAGAGTATATGGTGTAAAATAGAGATAAATGATATAGATTGATAGTTTTATATAATATAAAATTATTTCTATGGCAAAAGTAGTTGCAAAAATAAGATAATTAATTTGTGGGGGTAATATGGTCTTTGAGAAATCTTTGTTGCAAAATATTGGTATTTATCAATATGGGATAATAGAAACAAAACAAATTGTTTTTTCAGATGAAGTACGTAGTTTATGCCAAGGTAATGTTTGTAGAAACTACAGCAAAACATGGGCTTGCCCTCCTGCTGTTGGCACAGTTGTTGAGTGTAGGGAAAAATGTCTGCAATATGACAAGGCTTTGGTTTTTAGTGCAAAATATGATTTGGAAGATTCTTTTGATTATGAAGGTATGATGTATGGACACAAAGAGTTTAAAAAAGTTTGTGACAGACTTGCTGATTTGGTGAAAGGCAAATTATCAGATTTTTTATTATTGTCAAATGAAGGTTGCATTAGATGTAACAAGTGTACATATCCATATGAGCCTTGTAGATTTCCTGATAAGCTCTTTCCGTCTGTTGAAGGTTTTGGTATAATGGTCAGTAGCCTTGCTAGATTGGCAAATATAAAATATATTAATGGAGAGAATACGGTAACATATTTTGGCTTATTACTTTTTAAAAAGTTAGATATATAATAAAAATGGTAAGGATGATCAATTTGCAAAACTGGATTACAGAATTTATGGGACAATTTGGATATATTAGCATTTAGAACTTATCGCCGTGTAGGATTAAAAAATAATTAGATGAGGCAGTATAATCTAGCTTAATTGGCATGATTTGGAAAACGCGGATAATTCAGGTTGGTAATTATTTTCGATATTTTTATTGTTCCAGGATTTTTTCCAACAGGTCAACTAAATCTTGAGGATATTTATCTGTTGCAATCTTTAATTTTCTTATTGCAGTATTCATATTCTTTGGTTTATTATGAGCGCGATATGTAGTGATTAAATCAACGACATCAGCAACAATTACAATTTTAGCATTCTGTGAAATCTCGTCACCTTTTAATCCATTTGGAAAGCCGCTGCCATCAATTCGTTCGTGATGCTGAAGGACAATGTCTGTGTATTGTTCAGAAAACTCAAAGCTTGCAAGGGAGCTTACACCTAATTCACAATGCTGTTTTATAAAAGCCTGCTCTATATCGGTCAAAGGTTCATCTTTTTCCAGTATGGTTTTTGGGATCAACAGTTTTCCTACATCGTGTAACAGAGCTCCTATTCCTAAATTCCAAAGCTCTTTGCTGCTGTAGCCTAGTTCTATAGCCATTATCAGTGAAATTATGGCTACATCGATAGAGTGGGTATAAAGCCTGTCCAGGTAGTTGCCCAAGGAATTAACGTAAATCCACCAAGGTTTAGTTTTAGATTCAAAGATTATTGAGCCTAGTATTTCGCTGGCTCGTTCCAGGTTATAACTGGGACGTATATTTTTCCTTGTTTCAAATGATTCGATTGTATGATCAGTGTACTTACTTAGCCTTTTACTCTGTTTATTAAGTCTATTATTGGCTGGTACAATCAGATCTTTGAGTTGTAAATTTTCATATCGTTGAAGCTTTTGAATGGCTTTATTAGTTATTTTCTTGCCTTTACTTACTAGCAATATCCCATCTTCGCTGTAAATATCATCTGTAGCGTAATACTCAGCCATTTGATTTACCTCCTTTCCATAAAAATAGAGTTTGTTTTATCTATTATTTATCAGTTATAGATAATAACCTGAATTATCCAATTTTTCAATCTATTTATAGCATAGACACCGGCAAGCCCAAAAAACTGTTTTATAGTAAAACTCTTTAGAATGCAAGGGTTAAAAGAAAAAATTACTTTCAATTCAATGATCCAGGTGATTTTTATACTAATATGGTATAAAATAGAATTATTAAAAATTAT
>FZPS01000062.1_pt2672 | contig 16747 bp, 18 predicted proteins | sample 1817821 | NCBI WGS metagenome assembly FZPS01 (sample SAMEA104158645, study PRJEB21678) | metagenome | place: Germany | collected 2015-04-21
ATAATTATTATATCCTATTATCAAATTTTTTTAAAGGAATGATAGTTAATGAAAGTATTGGCCATAATCGCAGAATATAACCCGTTCCATAAAGGCCATCTATACCACTTAAATAATGCCATTAAGCTGATTCAGCCTGATTTTACCATTGCCATAATGTCGGGGAATTTTACACAGCGAGGTGAACCAACAATTATTGACAAATGGGCTCGTACCAGGATGGCTCTGGAAAACGGTATCCATCTGGTATTAGAGTTACCTACTCTTTATGCATGCCAGACAGCTGAAGTCTTTGCTGCAGGAGCTGTTGAAATATTGCATCAAACAGATCTGGTAACCCATATTGCCTTTGGCAGCGAATACCACAATTTAAAACACCTAAATATAATAGTCGAAATTTTGGCAGAAGAACCTCTAGCATATAAGAGGCTTTTAAAGTCAGGTTTAAATCAGGGTCTGTCCTTCCCAGCAGCTCGCTTAAGGGCTATCCAGCAATATATTAGAGATATATACGGGGAAGATAAGTTACCTTCTCAGCTTATAGAACGTATATTAAAGGGATCCAACTCTATCCTGGCCATTGAGTATCTAAAAGCTCTTATGAGATTAAAAAGCACCATACAACCAGTTATAATACCACGTGTAGGATCCTCATATAATACTGAAGCGATTGAAGGTCAGTATTCCAGCGCTACAGCTATACGCAAATCTATATTATCAGGGGAGGAATGGGCTTGTATAAGTCATACACTACCTAGCGTCTCCCTGAAAATATTAAAAGATTCTATTAACCGTGGTCGTGGCCCCGTATCTATCAACTCCTTTGACCAGTTATTATTAGGAATGCTTAGACAAGCCCCCTTTTCTGAAATAGCCAGTTGGATGGACGTAGAAGAAGGTCTTGAAAACCGTATTAAGAGATTCGCACAAAAATGTACCTCTATTCAGGATTTCCTGTTAGAAACCAAGACCAAGCGATACACCTACACAAGGCTTCAAAGAATATTGATTCACGGGCTTTTAGGGATAAAGACTCAGGATGTAATCAGATTCCATAAGAATGGAGGTCCTAGCTATATTCGAATATTAGGGTTTAATACCGAGGCTACTCCCCTTTTAAGTAAGCTTAAAAAAACATCGAATTTGCCCATTATTACCAAACCAGCTCATTACTACCGTTATGGCTTGGAAAATATAAATATAATGTTTGAATATGAAATACTGGCTACAGATCTCTATGTACTGGCTTTTCCAAATCCTGATCAACGAAAGGGAGGGCAGGAGCTCACTCAGGATATTGTTAGGATTTAGTCTGAAATTCTTCAATCTTTTTCTTTATATCATCAATTACCTCCAGAGTTGCTCTTCTTCCCTCTTCAACACACCGTTTAACATTGTCAAAATTCATAGGATTTATATCACCAAGTTCTGGGTATATGTAAATGTCCTCGTCATTAATTATGCTATCCACCAATGCCAATTCTATTACTTCAAATGACTGGAGAATTATTCCTAGGATATTTGATGGATCACCATGCTGGCCCCTGTATCCTACATCTACTCCTATTACAATATCAGCTCCCATATCACGCACCACTCTTGTAGGCAGCCTCTCTAACAGCCCTCCGTCAACTAAAACCTTGTCGCCATCAATTACTGGCACAAAGATACCAGGTATAGAAATACTGGCTCTCACTGCCTTGTAGACCTCTCCCTGGTCCATTATAACTGCTTGATTACTTTTTAAATCTACAGCTGTTATTCTTAGAGGAATTTCTAACTGGTCAAAGGTTTTTCCTTTTGTCAGTAAGCGGATAAGCTCCTCTACCCTATCTCCCTTTATAAAACCCAATCGTGGTACTGATACATCATAATATAGCCTCATATCCAAATTTTCAGCTATGCCTTCCATCATTTTTGGAGAAATACCACATGCATACAGAGCACCAACTATAGCTCCAATACTGCTGCCAGATATAAGATCTGGCTTAATACCATGTTCCTCTAGAACCTGCAATACTCCAATATGTGCTAATCCCCTAGAAGCTCCTGCGCCAAGCGCCAAACCGATTTGCGGTTTTTTCCTCATATCCAGCTCTCTCCTCAAATATAATATATTAAGCATTATTTTGGAGGGGGGAATTTCTAGCTTGCCTTTTAAATATAAACAATTTCAAAGGCTAATAATCATCATTTCATCCCTCATAATTATTATACTTATTATCTCCTACCCCAAACAATCCCTTTCAGCGGCGCTAAAAGGCTTAAATACCTGGATAAATGTGGTCCTGCCCTCTCTGCTGCCCTTTTTTATTGCATCAGATATAATGATACAGTTGGGACTTGTAGATTTTTTGTCTTCGCTTTTAAGCCCAATAATGAAACCGCTTTTTAACTGTCCAGGTCATAGCGCCTTCGTATGGATAATGAGTATGACATCCGGCTATCCTATGGGTCCAAAGCTCATTAGCACTTTATATGGAGAAGGTTCCATAACAAAAATAGAAGGACAGAGAATGCTAGCCTTTTGCAATACTTCCGGTCCACTTTTTATGATAGGTGCAGTGGGTATTGGTATGTTAGGAAGTCCAGAGGCGGGAAGGATTATTGCTATAAGCCACTATGCTGGTGCTCTAATTCTAGGTTTGCTATTTAGCTTCTACGGTAAACAAGAGGCCAATGGCAGACTATTTTCCTCTAAACCTGGTATAAAATCTGCCTTTAGAATACTAATTGAAGATAGCTCTAATAATAGCAAAGCATTAGGCAGCATATTAGGAAATTCAGTTAAACACTCCATGGAATCGCAGCTTCTAATAGGGGGATTTATCATTTTATTTTCAGTGATAATAAACTTATTAATACCAGAACAAATGTCAAGTAGTTCTGATATAGCAATGGGCGATTGGGTGTTTGCATTTCCTAGCAAATGGCAGTTAATAAAACCTCTCGGAGCAGGTATTTTAGAAATTACCACGGGTTGCCAACTAATAGGCGACTCCCTGGCTGACTTTAGAAACAAGATATTAGCCGCTTCCTTTATTATTGGTTGGGGTGGTTTCTCCATTCATAGCCAGGCTATTAGCCTTTTAGCCAATACAGATTTGTCTATAGGTCTATATTTACTTTCAAAATTTTTACATGGCCTTATTTCTACCGGTATTACATATTTAATTATTGCTATGTTTAGTGTTGAGGCAATGCCTATTTTTTCAAGTTCCGATTCTGCTGCAAACATAACTATGACCAGCACCTTTTCAGCCACACTACAACTGTTGGTATCAACTGTTTTTAGCCTAATAGCCCTATCACTCCTGGCTTTACTAATTAAGGGACTAAAGCTTAAGGACTAGAATGGTAATCCAGAAAAAAACGGCCTTTCATGGGCCGATTTCTATTTTATGTTTTTAAGCTCTTCCCTGTTCCTTCTAAGAATCTCTATCTGTTCTATAAGAAAACTTTCTACCTGCTCTAATAGATTGTCAGCATACTCTCTGGAGCCTAAACGAATCTCCCTGGCATTGTTTTGGCTGTTTTCTATAATCTCCCGCGCTTGCTGATATGCCCTTTGAGTAATTTCATTCTCTTCCACTAAGGATTGTATTCTCTTTTCCGCTTCCTTTATAATGGTTTCTGATTCTTTTTGAGCCTCAATTAAAATCTTTTGCCTTTCCATTTTAAGCCATTCAGCCTGTTTAATCTCTTCTGGTAGATTCAACCTAATATCATTTATAATTTCCAAACATTTATCTCGGTTTACTAAGATTCTATTGCCAAAAGGTATACTAGCACCCTTATTAATTTCTTCTTCTAACAAATCTAACAAGCTAAGGATATTCAAGACTCTTCCCCCCACCCTACTTTTATATTTTTTTAATCTTTTTGCTTTAGTTTGCGATAAATATCACGTATAATACAGTCTGGAACCAGACCGCTTATGCAGCCCCCTAAGCTTGCAACTTCCTTTACCATGCTAGAACTTAAAAATGAGTACTTATGATTGGTCATAAGGAAAATTGTCTCTACATTGGGGTCAAGTTTTCTGTTCATTAATGCCATCTGAAACTCGTATTCAAAATCTGATATGGCTCGTAAACCTTTAACTATAACTTGAGCGTTTTTTTTATGAACATAGTCCATAAGCAAACCCTCAAAACTCTCTACCTCTACATTGGGTATGTCCTTAACTGATTTCTGAATTAATTCCATTCTTTCTGAAAATGAAAAAAGGGGTTTTTTACTGTAATTTTTGACTACAGCTACAATAACTTTGTCAAACATCTTTGCTGAACGCTTTATAATGTCCATATGTCCATTGGTGACTGGATCAAAGCTTCCCGGATATACGCATGTTTTCATAAATGTCTCATTCCTTCCTGTAAAAGCTAACTCCGGTTCCACCGTACTTTCTTGAATCATAGCAATAAAGACCTGCTATTCTGATAGGTAACACTGTTTTGGAGTCATGTTCAATAACAATAATCCCGTCATTATGTAAAATATTAAGATCATATATCAGTTGTAATAATGGTTCTTCATAACCCCTCCCATATGGTGGATCCATGAAGATTATATCAAAAAGAATATCACGTTTGGATAGCTCAGTCAATCCTCTGGCCGCATCATTTCTGTATATTTCAGACTGTTTCTCATAGCCAAGGTTATAGCAGTTTCTCTTTATGGTTTTTACAGCCTTTATATCATTATCTATAAAAATCGCCCTATTAGCACCCCTGCTTAGTGATTCGAGACCCAGATTACCTGTACCTGCAAATATATCCAGAACAATACTTTCTGGAATTCGACCTTGGATGATATTAAATAAAGCCTCTTTGACCTTGTCAGAAGTAGGTCTGGTGTTTCTACCCTTTATTGACTCTAATATTCTTCCCTTTGATCGGCCTGCAATAATCCGCAATACCTTGCCTCCTATTTTGTTGAGAATAATATTATTTTATCATATTTAATTTTTGCAAACAAGCTGCCAAAAATAAAAAAGGAACAGGTTTACCATAACCTGCTCCTTTTTTATTAAATATATTACCTGCCACTCATTTGTCTCTGAGCCTGCTCAATCATTCTCTTTACCATCTGGCCACCAATATAACCTGCTTCTCTAGAAGTCAAATCCCCATTGTAACCCTGTTTTAAGTTCACACCAAGTTCATTAGCAATCTCATACTTCATGCTTTCAAGGGCTTGTTTTGCCTCTGGTACAAGATTGTTCTTACTTCTGTTTGGCAATATGTTCACCTCCTAGTGTCGAATGTAATATTAATTTGTCCAATATTATATTTTTTACACTAGAAAATAAAGGATATTGTCAAAACTAATTAAAAACAATTTCACCTAGATTTGAAAAAATTTTTGTATAGGCCTTATCTAATATTCTTTGCTTTTCCATAGTATCATCCAGCTTCATAATCCACTGTACCGCAGCCTGCACTTCTTTCAGAATATCCATATCCCTAATAAGATTGGCGATTTTAAATTCTGGAAGTCCGTGCTGTTTAACTCCTAAAAATTCACCAGGCCCTCTAAGCTCTAGATCCTTGTGTGCAATTTCAAAACCATTGTTGGTTTTAACCATGATGTTCATTCTTTCTCTTGCGATTCTGTTCTTTACATCCGCTATTAAAACGCAATAGGCCTGGCTATCACTACGACCTACCCGTCCTCGCAGCTGATGGAGTTGGGCTAATCCAAATCTTTCAGCATTTTCAATAACCATCAAATTAGCATTGGCAACATTTACTCCTACTTCTATCACAGTAGTAGATATTAATACATCTATTTCTCCCTCCTGGAATTCTGACATAATCTCATCTTTCTCTTCTCCCTTCATCTTTCCATGAATTAATCCCAACCTCAGATCAAATAATGCTCCATCTTTTAATGAATCATAAAGCTCAACTGCTGATTGAACAGGAATCTTCTCAGACTCTTCTATGAGAGGACAAACCAAATAGGTTTGATATCCTAGCTCTGCCTGTTTTCTTATAAAGCCATATACCCGCTGTCTCATTGATGATGGCACATGATAGGTTTTTACAGGTTTTCTACCAGGAGGCAGTTCATCTATAAGGGATATGTCCAAATCTCCATAAAATATAAGAGCCAGTGTTCTAGGTATGGGAGTTGCAGACATTACTAGCATATGAGGATTGATCTTTCCTTTTTGTAAAATTGTAGCTCTCTGCCTTACACCGAACCTGTGCTGTTCATCGGTAATCACTAATCCTAGTTTGTTAAACTCTACATCTTCCTGTAATACAGCATGGGTGGCTATAACTATATCTATTTCGCCTTTAGATATTTTTGCCTTAATCTGCTCTTTCTCCTTGTTCCCTATGCCTCCTATTAAAAGACTAATGTTGATTTTTAATCCGTCCAATAGTTCTTTTAGGGTTTTATAATGCTGCCTTGCCAGGATCTCTGTAGGTGCCATCATAACACCCTGATATCCTGCTAAAAAGGCCACATACAGAGCTATAACTGCTACTACAGTTTTACCCGATCCAACATCGCCGTATACAAGACGGTTCATGGGAACATCTTTTTTAAGGTCATCCAATATCTCCTTAGTAACCCTTTTTTGAGCACCAGTTAAGGGAAAAGGTAGTTTTTTTATAAAGTTTTCTAACTCCTTATTGCTCCAGCTAAATCTTAATCCTTTTTTACTGGCTCCAAGGTTTTCTTTAATAGCATATAGAGCCATCTGCATAAAAAACAGCTCCTCAAATACTAACCTTCTTCTAGACCATTCAAGAGCCTTATCATGCATGGGAAAATGAATGTTGTTTATTGCATACTTTTTTTCGCATAATGCAAACTTTTGTCTAACAATAATTGGCAAATCATCGATGATATTGTCTTCTAATATTTTTAAGGTTTCCTTTATAAGATTTCTTAGGTCGCTTTGGGTCAAACCTTCTACTAGAGGATATATGGGATCCCACCGCTCCTTATTGTGGATTTCTGGCCTATATTCCTCAACCTGAGGATTTTGAATCTGGATCTGGCCGTATCCCATAACTGCTTTGCCATATACATAATATGATATATCCTCCTTATACTGATTAGCCCGATAGGGTTGATTAAACCAAACGCAAACTACTGTACCAGTATTATCCTTGGCCTGCCATCTTAAAATTGATTTATTTTTACCTTTTCTAATAATTTGAGGCTTGCCTTGAAATTTCACACAAAGAGAAACCTTTTGGTTTCTTTGCATAGATGCTATACTGGTCACTGACCCGTATTTTTCATAATCCCTGGGAAAAAGATATAATGCATCTCCCAATGTATAAATACCTAGCTGAGCTAGTAGTTTAGCTTTTTTGGGCCCTATTCCCTTTATTGTTTGTACTGATTCAGCTAATAAATCCATCTATCTCACCTATTACCTTCTATACTTAGCAAAAAAGCTGGAATCAAGTCCCAGCTTTTAATTTCTCACATTATAAAAAATACTTTACACCATATACCTAATATTTATTCTACGGAAATAATGTAATAGTATAATGGTTGACCACCAAAATGTACTTCAATATCCAGATCTGGATATTGATCCTCTATATATTCAGCAATCTCTTCAGCTTGATCTGCTTCCACATCCTGGCCATACAGCAAGGTGACGATCTCACTGTCTTCATCCAGCATTTTCTCCAGTAATGATATGGTAGTATTATTAACATCATTGCCAGCTACAACTATTTCACCATCTACAAGTCCAATAATATCATCTTTGTTTATAGATATTCCGTTATACTCCGAATTCCTAACAGCATATGTTACCTGACCAGATTTGACATACTCCATTGCCTCTGTCATATTTGCAGTATTGCTGTCTACATCGGATTCTGGGTTAAAGGCTAATATTGCAGCCAACCCCTGTGGAATAGACTTAGTGGGAATCACAATAATATTTTTATCACTGATTTCCTTAGCCTGCTTAGCAGATAAAATTATATTACTATTGTTAGGTAAAACAAATACATTCTTTGCATTAGCAGCATCTACAGCTTTCAATATATCTTCAATACTTGGGTTCATGGTCTGTCCGCCCTCGATTATATAATCAACGGCAAGATCCTTAAATATAGTACTTATACCTTCTCCCATGGCTACGGCTACTACAGCATGTTCCTTTGCATTTTTTATATTTGTATTTTCTTCAGTACGCTCTTGCTGGCCTGTCATAATTACGTGACGATGCTGTTCCCTCATATTATCTATTTTAATCCCAGATAACTCACCAAACCTAAGGCCCAGTTGCAAAGCTTTTCCTGGCATATTTGTGTGAACATGTACTTTTATAAGGTCCGTATCCCCTACAACCACAATAGAGTCTCCTAGATTTTCCAGTTTGCTCTTTAACTTATCTATATCCTCTTCTTCTACATAGGGAAAGAGATTCTTAATAAAAAACTCAGTACAGTAACCATATTTAATATCTACTTTTTCCATCTCCATATCAACAGGAGCAACTTCTACAGGTGTTTCTTCTGTTATGGGTAAGACATCAAGATCAACAGCACCAGTTAATCCATGAGTTGCACCCATTAGTATATGTAAAATACCCATACCACCCGAATCCACAACACCAGCTTCCTTTAATGGTGGCAGCATATCAGGGGTTTTATCCAAAGTTTCCTTGGCCACTCTAATAATTTCTTTGCTAAAGGATTCAAAATCAGTATGCCTTTTACACAGTTTTAAGGCTTCTTCTCCTGTTACACGTGCAACAGTCAGCATAGTTCCTTCTACTGGTTTCATTACTGCTTTGTACGCGGTTTTAGCTCCCTCATGTATAGCTTTAGCATACTCCTTGGTGGTAATTTTATCCATATCTTGTAGTGCTCTAGCAAACCCTCTGAATAATTGGGACAAAATAACCCCTGAGTTACCTCTTGCGCCTTTTAGTGCACCCTTGGAAGCTGCTTCCACTATTTTGGCAACGGTATTTTCTTTTGTAGCTTGAATCTCTTTAATGGCTGCCATCATAGTCAAGGACATATTGGTTCCCGTGTCTCCATCAGGAACAGGGAAAACATTCAGGGCATTAACAGCCTGTTTATTTTTCTCCAGATACTGAGCAGCTGCCAAAAACATCTTTCTTAATTTTATTCCATCTATATACTCTCTGTTCAATGTACTACCTCCTTCGGTGACAGAAGAACTATACCCTGACACCTTCTACCGTTACGTTAACTTTTTTTACATTCATTCCTGTAAAGTTTTCAACATTATATTTTACTGTATCTATAATATTTTCAGCTACAGCAGCAATGGAAATACCGTATTCCACTATTATAAACAGGTCTATGATTATATCCTCGCCTTGAGCGTGCACTTTGACACCCTTTGAAAGATTGTCCCGGCCTAATAACTCAACGATTCCATCAGTGGCTCGTTTTGATGCCATACCTACAATACCATAACATTCTATAGCGGATATTCCTGCCAAGGTAGCTATTACTTCATTAGAAATCACAATCTCTCCTAAGGAATTAGTCTTTCTAACACTCACTAATGTTCCTCCTCTCCTATCCCTTACAGCCCTATAATTGTTTAGAACTGTGGATCCGTCAAACAAAACAAATGTTATATTATATTCTATATTATTAACACCTATCATGCAACATGAAATTTTGTTTTGTTTCTTGTCAAATCCCTTTCTTAGTGGTACAATAATAATGTTTTAATCGGTGCATAAGACAAAAGCACTGACTTTTTATGCCATGGTTTCAAAGGAGGTGTTAGCAATGGCTCAAGTTTGTGAAGTATGCAATAAAGGTAAATTGTCCGGGCATAACGTTAGTCACTCAAATAGAAAGACCAATAGATTTTGGAAACCTAATTTAAAGAAAGTAAGAGCGATAGTTAATGGTAGTACCAAAACTATAAAGGTATGCACTCAGTGCATCCGATCAGGGAAGGTAAGAAGAGCCCTTTAATGTTAATACTATAGGAACATAGAAAAACGTGCATAACAGCACGTTTTTTGTCTCTTTTTGACTATTCCTTTTAACTATCCCTTCGAAATTTCTTAATCAACCTTCCAAGAAAGCTGGGAAGCTTTATAACATAAATTCTCATAGGGTCACCTCCGCCCCATAACAATGAGAATACCCAAAGCTATTAGAAATACTCCAAATAAGGCCATCCAGGCCCATATAGGGATATATATAAGTATTAATATGGCTCCTCCACCGATTAAAATAATACCTATTAAAGTATCTACAAAGGAATTTTTCTTTGGACAGCGTGGACGTCTGATCATTGTTTCACATCCCCATATAGCATCCTTTATTCTAGTTTATGCCCTATAGTGGGGATATGTGACTAGTCTTTAGCTAATACCCCTATAAGCCAACCTTTCTTTACCTTGACCACAGCCTTTTCTTCCTCTAATACATTACTAATACCTAGGGGAAAGTCCGAAGTCAAAACATCATTGTTAAGAGGATAGGCCAATCCCCGGGTGTATTCCACATGTACCTCCTCAGAAAAGGGTATCAATGACAAAATCTGGCCTACCTGGCCTTCTATTTCTAAAATATTGTTGATCAGCATTATAGTATTTTGACTATGTAATATCTTTGCCCTTATTCCCCTAAGCTCCAAACGGTATAATAGCATTATATTTGCAAAGGAATGATCCCATCTACTGCCCAGAGCACCTATCATATAAACCAACTTGGCACCCATATCGATGGCTATATCCACAGCTATATGTGTGTCCGTCCGGTCTTTTGCCTTTGGATAGGTCTGTATGGCGACACCCATATCCTTGTATTTTTGTAGAAGTTCAGGTGATATAGAATCAAAGTCTCCCACTAAAAGATCAGGCTTTATGCCAAGCTTTTGTAGATGCCTGGCTCCTCCATCGGCACATATTATAAAGTCCCAATCCAAGGAGTTTTCCTTTATATAGTCTACATCTCCTAAATGACCACCTGTGATAATTAAAATTTTCATAATGCCATAACTTCTTTCTTCATATCTTGAATCATTTGTTTAGGATCTGGCGCACTAAATACTGCAGATCCTGCTACAAAGATATTAGCACCAACTTGAGCAACCTCTCTTATATTATCTAGAGATATGCCCCCGTCTACTTGAATGTCTACATCTAAATTTAAAGCATCTATTTTTTTTCTCAATTCTTTTATCTTATCTATCATGGCTGGAATAAATTCCTGACCTCCAAAACCTGGATTGACAGTCATCAAAAGAACCATATCCAGATCTTCCAATACATAATCCAATACACTTAGGGGTGTAGAAGGATTTAGTGATACCGCAGCCTTAACGCCCTTTTGCTTGATCTGTTGTATGGCTCTATGTAGATGGGGCAGCACCTCTGCATGCACAGTTATTATATCAGCTCCTGCATCCACGAACTCATCAATATAATCCATAGGATTAGTCATCATAAGATGTACATCGAAGGGAAGCTTTGTTCTACCCCTTATTGCTCTTACAACTAGAGGGCCAAAGGTTAAATTGGGTACAAAATGGCCATCCATAATATCTATATGAATATAATCTGCGCCTCCCTCATCTAACATCTCCACTTGTTTTCCCAATTTAGAAAAATCAGCTGAAAGTATCGACGGTGCTATTTTTATTACCATATATTCCTCCTAAATTCTCTTAATTCGTTTAATATTCTTATATATCGATCATATCTACCCTGTGATATGGAACCTTCTGCTACAGCCTCTTTAATCATACAGCCAGGTTCCTTGTCATGCATACATCCATTAAATCTGCATTGATGAATATAGTCTATAAAATCCGGATACAGATAAGATAAGTCCTCTGGCATAACCTCATTCATGTTCATGGTACTAAATCCGGGAGTATCTACTATCATACCTCCAGATGGAAGTACCAGCAGTCTTGAATGCCTGGTGGTATGCCTGCCTCTATGGATTTTTTCACTCAGTTGCCCTGTTTCCAAAACTTTCTCCGGATAAAGTACGTTAATAATAGAGGATTTTCCAACTCCTGATTGACCAGCCAGAGTTACAACGTTGTCTTTTATGAAATCATGGAGTTTCTCAAACCCCATCTGTTCTCTGCAGGACAAGGTCACAATAGGATACTGGGTAGGTTTATAAATATCTATTATATCTTTTATCTCTTTATTTTCTACCAAATCTATCTTATTAATTATAAGCATTACCTTTATTTCATTAATCTCCGCATTGATCATTAGCTTATCAATTAGGTAAAAGTCAGGCACAGGATGGGTAGGGGCTAATACAATCCCCAGTAAATCTATATTGGCTACAGTGGGGCGCAGTAGTTGATTTTTACGAGGAAGTATCTCAATTATTGCCTTATCTTTAGTAGATATCATTACCTTATCGCCCACCATAGGTATAATATTATCCTTCCTGAATACCCCTCTGGCTCTGCAGCGAACAACATAATTATCTACTAAAACATCATAAAACCCTCCTACGCCTTTTGTAATAATACCCTGTTTCATTAATCAGCCTCATCCCCTTTCTTAGTAAAATCTATAGTAGTTCTATAAGTGAGTTCATCATCTATATAGATCTCATATTCAGCCACACCTCTGCCTTCCAGTCTGATGGTAAGCACCTCGTCATTTACCATATGGAATCTATTGTAAACCTCTGTAGTCTGGCCATTTTGTGTCTTTTTAACCACTATATTAACCGTCTCTTTGTCAGTATTTATACTGGATAGGTCGATATTTATATCTTTAGGATAAGCTGGCTCTGGACCTAGACTTACCACAAGATCTATTGACCTAAATTCTGATACGGTTTCACCAGGTGCCAAACTCTGCTCAATCACTGTACCTTTGCTGGCAGTATCGCTATATCTTTCACTAACTTTATTAAGCTTTAATTTATCACCATTAATCATTTGTTTAGCAACATCGAGCTTTTGGCCTATATAATTTCCAACCGTTACAAGTTTTTCTTCAGGACCTAGGCTTATAATCAAGCTTATTTCTGTACCCTTTGGAACTTCGGTATTAGGAGGTATGGATTGCCCAATTACAGTATCACTGGGATATTCGCTGTTTCTATACTCATGCTCACCTAAGGTTAAACCCTGATTTTCAAGATCTATTTCAGCTTCTCTCTTGGTATTTTTTTCTACATCGGGCACTAATACAGTTTCAGGACCTAGGCTTAGCACTACCCGTACTGTATATTCGGGATTGACCATTGTGCCCTTTTCGGGATGTTGAGATATAATACGATCCTCCTCTATTTCATCGCTATGGGTCTTACCTTCTACGGCAATATACAGGTTATTCTCTTCCAAAAGCTCCTTTGCATCTTCAAATAGCATGTTTTCTAAATCAGGTATTTCTACATCCTGACTTACAAAGTTATTTTCATAGATACGTGCACCAATAAAAAATGCCAGTATCATTACTAAAATAAAAGGAATAGTTATTAAAACTACTTTAACCCATGACCTTTTCTCTGTCTTTTCGGGATTAGAATTGGTCTCAACTATTTCTTCGTTTATGGGTTTTAAAACTTGAGTGGGGGCATCACTATCATAATTAGGTACAACAAAGTCTCCATTGGGCTCTTCCAGTGCTCTTTTCAAGTCTTTATTCATCTCTGCCGCACTTTGATATCTTCTTTCCGGTTGTTTTTCAATGGCCTTTTGGATAATATCCTGAAGACTTTTATATATTCCGGGGTTAATCTCTCCCGGGGGTTTAACTTTTTCCTGTATATGCTTTATTGCTACAGATACAGCCGTATCCCCCTCAAAGGGCAGGGTTCCCGTGACCATTTCATAGAGAACAATACCTAGGGAATAGATATCAGATTTGGCGTCTGTATATCCTCCCCTTGCCTGTTCAGGTGAAAAATAGTGAACCGAGCCTACAACATTTGACCCTGCTAAAGTGATGGTAGTAGAAGTTACAGCACGAGCTATGCCAAAGTCAGCAACCTTTACAGTACAATCATCTCCTATCAGGATATTCTGAGGTTTAATATCCCTATGAACAATACCGTTTTTATGTGCATGTTCAAGTGCGGCTCCTATCTGTAATGCTATTTTTATAGCCTCTTTTGAATCTAATCTTCCCTTTTCCCTTACATATTCCTTTAGAGTTTTTCCGCAAATGTATTCCATCACTATATAATAGATCCCGTCTTCCTGTCCTACATCATAAACATTTACAATATTAGGATGGGATAGACTAGCTGCAGCCTGAGATTCCCTTTTAAAGCGGTTAACAAAGTTTTCATCTTCAACTAGCTCAGGTCTTAGGATTTTAACTGCAACATATCTATTTAAAAGATGGCATCTGGCCTTATATACAATGGCCATCCCGCCTGTACCTATCTTTTCTATTAATTCATATCTTCCTCCAAGTATTTTACCTAACAACGGCATCACCCCTCTTTCACCATGCCGTAGTATTTGATAGCTACAACAGTAATGTTGTCCAGCCCGCCCCTTTCTAGTGCCTGCTGTACTAGATCAGCTGTCAACTCCTGCATAGAAGAGCTAGATTCAAACAGTTCTATATTCTCTTGTAAATCTACATGAAGAACTAGTCCATCAGTGCATAACAGAACTATATCATCCTCTTCCAGGGATATATTATGACAGTCAATCTCAATACTTCTTTCTGTACCCAAGGCTCTGGTAATGATATTTTTTTGGGGGTGATTTTCAACTTCCTCTAAGGTAATGGTTCCATTATCCAACAATTCCTGAACCAGAGAATGGTCTTTGGTTATTTGAATAATTTCACCTTTTCTTATCAAATATCCACGGCTATCTCCCACATGACCAAAATAAACCTTGCCTTTATCAAAAAAAGCCAAAACTAGGGTGGTACCCATTCCCTTACAATTTTCGTTTTGCTGAGCATGGCTATATATTTTATAGTTAGCCTGCCTTATAGATTCCTTAATTAGACTTGTGGGATCATTAGTATACTGATCCTTATTGATAGAAAAAATTTCCAGTATAGTCTCTACAGCCATACGACTGGCTAACTCTCCAGCATTATGACCGCCCATACCATCAGCTACTATGGCTAAATGTTGCTCATTTTGATTATCTGATATATAGTAATAATCTTCATTAGATTTTCGAACCATACCCCTATGGCTACACCCACCATATTCTAATATCATAAACCTCACCTCAATTTTTACCCTATCTACTTATTATTTATCCAGGCTATCCAAATAACTTCTTTTTAACTGGCCACAAGCTCCCTCTATGTCCTGACCTAATTCCCTGCGCCTTGTAACCTGCACTCCTAAGGTTTTCAAAGTCTGGACAAAAACCTTAATTCTAGATTCACTACTTCGCTTATAAGGCATATCTTCGATTTCATTAATTGGAATAACATTCACATGGCAGGGAAACCCCTTTATTTTACTGGCTAATTCTTTAGCATCATATACATTATCATTTAATCTATCAATAAGGGAATACTCAAAGGTTACCCGTCTTCCTGTTTTCTCAAAAAAATATTTTCCGGCTTCGATAATCTCATCTACACTATAGGCGGAAGCAACGGGCATAATTTTTTTCCTTAGTTCATCATTAGGTGCGTGGAGAGAAATGGATAAGGTGATAGGTATATTCTCCTGAGCAAGCTTCTTCATCTTGGGCACTAGTCCACAAGTAGAAAGAGTTATGTTTCTGTAGCTTATATTTAAACCTTCAGGATGATTGACTAGGCGCAAAAATTTAATCACATTGCTGTAATTATCCAGAGGCTCGCCACTGCCCATGAGAACAATGTTGCGAATTCCCCGCTCATCAGTTTGTTTTATATGGGTATTTGCCATGACAACCTGAGCCATCATCTCTCCTACTTCTAAATCTCGTACTAAACCTTGCTTTGTAGAGGCACAAAAACTACACCCCATCCTACATCCAACTTGAGTGGATAAGCATAAGGTATTTCCATAATTATATTTCATCACAACACATTCTATTATATTATGGTCAGCAAGTAAACACAAATATTTTATAGTGTCTCCATTTTTTGAAATTCGCTTTTCTAGCAACTTTACACTACCAATTATATATTTATCTTCAAGCTTTTTTCTAGTAGCTTTAGGAAGATTTGTCATATCTTCAAAACTTATTACGCCTTTATATAGCCAGTTTATTACTTGTTTGCCTCTAAAGGCCTGTTCTCCCATTTCCTGCAGCCTTTTTACGATTTCATGGGGCATTAGACCCAGAATATCTTCCCTTGCATCCTTCATCTTTTTTTAGCCCTCCTCAGTCTAGCTATAAAAAACCCGTCTAAACCTTCTTTATTAGGCAACAATTGAATCATTCCATCCTGTATCACAAAACTCTTTAATCCATCTGGTAATTCCTTATCAAAGCCTTCTAGTACAAATTCAGGATGCTCCTTTATAAATCTTTCAACCAACTTATTATTTTCATATGGGTTGATAGTGCAGGTGCTATATACTAGCATACCCCCATATTTTAGATATCTGCTGCTATTTTCTAATATATCCCATTGCAGTTGGCATAAAGAACTCAAGTCCTCTTTACTAATTCTGAGTTTTATATCAGGTTTCTTATGAATAACCCCCCAACCTGAACAGGGTATGTCCAGCAAAACTCTATCCATATTTTCTTCAAATTCTGGATTAAATTTGGTCCCATCCTGTACCCTAGAATGAACTATAGCAGCATTCATTCTTTCTCTATTCTTATTTATTAGCCCTACTCTGTG
>FZPS01000059.1_pt468 | contig 16726 bp, 14 predicted proteins | sample 1817821 | NCBI WGS metagenome assembly FZPS01 (sample SAMEA104158645, study PRJEB21678) | metagenome | place: Germany | collected 2015-04-21
ATTGTATATACTATAGGAAAAAGAGTTTTTATTTTCATAATAAATTGTATTATATTTTAAGAATCAGCTAATAAACACAAATATAAAAATTATAAATTGATACTCTTCTAAAAAAAGAATATAAGTAAAGAGTTATATGTGTAATTTATTTGCTAATTTAGAACAATTCTTATTAGTGATTGTTGAAAGAATATCTGGAATTTTTAATTAAAAGGGTTGATTAGATAACTGTATAAGCAAGAAATGATGGAAAAAAATAATAATGAGGTGAAGAAAGAGTATCCTGTGTTGAATATGCATTGTGCCGGTTGTGCTCAGAATGTAGAGAAAGCGGTAAAGGATATGATTGGCATTTCAGATGCGTATGTAAATTTAGCTACAAATAGTTTACATCTAACTTTTGATTCCAAAAAAGTAACTCCGGGGCAAATCAGGGCAACGGTATTAGCTGCAGGATATGATTTAGTGCTTAAAGAGCATACTCAGAGTGAATTTCAGGAATTACAAATGAATCAATATAAAGCCTCAAAAAAGAAGGTGATATGGGCTTGGATTTTTGCAATACCTTTAATGGTTTTGTCGATGTTCTTTCCAGACCTACCTTATGTAAACTACTTTATGTTTGTAGTTACATTCTTCTTCTTGGCTGTTTTTGGCAGATCTTTTTACGTAAGTGCCTGGAAATTGTTGAAAACCGGAAAAAGCAATATGGATACTTTGGTTTCCTTAAGTACATCCATTGCTTTTCTCTTTAGTGTATTCAATACTTTCTATCCGGAATTTTGGATAGAGAAAAATCTGGAGCCTCATATCTATTATGAAGCAGCTATAATGATCATTGCTTTTGTCTTGACGGGTAAGTTGATGGAGGAACGGGCGAAAGGTCAAACAACCTCTGCTATAAAAAAGTTAATGGGGTTACGTCCGGACATGGCAAGAGTTAAGCGTAATGGAAAGATCATAGATATTCCAATTGAAGAATTGGTTGTTGGAGATTTAGTGTTGGTGCGCCCGGGTGAAAAAATACCCGTGGATGGTTTACTGGAAGATGGTTATTCAAATGTAGATGAGAGTATGATAACCGGAGAACCAATACCTGTTGCTAAAGAAGTTGGTGATAAAGTTTTAACCGGAACGATCAATCAGAAGGGTTCATTCATTGTGAGAGCAGATAAAGTGGGAGAAAACACTTTGTTAGCTCAAATCATATATAGGGTACAGGAGGCGCAAGGGAAGAAAGCTCCCGTACAGCGCATTGTAGATAAAGTCACGGCGGTCTTTGTTCCGGTCGTGGTTTTAATTGCTATCCTTACTTTCTCGGTATGGCTTATAGTAGGTGGGATGGATTCTTTTTCCCACGCTTTGATCTCGGCTGTTTCTGTGCTGGTCATTGCTTGTCCTTGTGCTTTGGGGCTGGCTACTCCAACAGCACTGATGGTGGGTATTGGTAAGGCTGCAAATAACCATATCCTGATAAAGGATGCAGTAGCATTAGAGCAAATGTGTAAGGTAGATACTGTTGTGTTTGATAAAACCGGTACGCTTACAGATGGGAAGCCAACCGTAGCAGGGTGGCTTTGGGCTATTCCTTCTGAGTTGAAGTATAAAGAAATTCTTTTGGCGGCAGAAATGAAGTCTGAACATCCGTTGGCCGGCTCCTTGGTTCAGAACCTAAGTAAAGTTGAAGATGTGAAACCTACTGATATAGACTCATTTAAAAGTCTAACGGGAAAAGGAATTGAAGTTACGGTAGAGGGAGTGAACTATTGGGTGGGTAGTCAACGCTTAATGGAGGAAAAAGGACATGATGTGCCTCAAGTACTAAGAGGAATGCTTGTAAATTACGAGAATGAGGGCTATGGAATTATTTATTATGGAGATGATCATCAATTGATAGCTATCATTGCTGTGAGTGACAAAATAAAGCCTACTTCTGTTGAGGCCATAGAAGATCTACAAAGAAGTGGTTATGAAGTTTGCATGTTGACTGGGGATGGAGAGCGTTCTGCTGCAGGTGTGGCTCGGCAATTAAGAATTACAAATTATAAGTCGGAGGTTTTACCATTAGATAAAGAGTTGTATGTTCAACAAATGCAAGCAGAAGAGAAAGTTGTAGCAATGGTAGGTGATGGAATTAATGATTCACAGGCATTAGCCGTTGCTGATGTGAGTATTGCAATGGGAAAAGGGACAGATATTGCAATGGATGTGGCTATGGTTACATTGATGACTTCAGATTTATTGCTATTGCCTAAGGCCTTCCGTTTATCACGTCAAACGGTAAAACTGATCCGTCAAAATCTGTTTTGGGCATTTATTTATAATGTCATAGGAATTCCAATTGCAGCAGGCGTGCTATATCCTATGTGGGGGTTGTTAATGAATCCAATGATAGCAAGTATGGCAATGGCTCTATCTTCAGTTTCAGTGGTTCTGAATAGTTTAAGTTTGGCAAAGAGAAAAGTGTAATTTCTTTATCCATTCCTGCTATTTTTCTATCTATCTTTGTGTGTATGAACATCGAAATAGAAAATTGGGGAGTTATCCCTTATGCAAAGGCTTGGAACAAACAGAAAAACTATTTTGAAGAGATAATCCAAGCAAAGTTGCAAGGAGTGCATCATACTAATCGTATTGTAGTATGTGAACATCCGTCGGTTTACACTCTAGGTAAAAGTGGAGCTCAGAAAAACATGCTTCTTAGTGAATTCCAACTCAAGAAAATAGGTGTTGAATTATACCATATCGATCGAGGAGGGGATATAACCTATCATGGTCCGGGGCAGATTGTTTGTTATCCATTGTTGGACTTAGAGTCTTTTGGTTTAGGGTTAAGGGATTATGTTCATCTTCTTGAAGAGGCAGTCATTAGGGTTTGTGCGCTTTATGAAATCAAAGCTATGCGTTTGAGCGGGGCAACAGGTGTCTGGGTAGATGTAGGAACACTCCAAGAAAGAAAAATCTGTGCTATGGGCGTTCGTTGTAGTCATTTTGTTACTATGCACGGCCTGGCATTAAATGTAAATGCAGACCTGAATTACTTTAACTATATCAATCCTTGCGGGTTTCAGGATAAAGGAGTAACCTCGATGGAGAAAGAGTTGGGTTATCCATTAGTTGAAAAACAGGTGGCCGATCAATTAGTAGAAGAACTGATGAGCTTGTTGCAAGAAAGATGATTTTTTGAAGGGTATCCTTTCTTTTTGTGAATAAAGAAAGCCTTATGTTAAACTTTCTGTCCGAGATATATTCAAATTAATAATATTTAGTTAGTTTTGTGGTATGTTTTTTATTAAAAGTATTGAGTGAAGATGAAAATAGAGATTATTCCTGCTTTAGATATCATTGATGGAAAATGTGTAAGACTTTCACAAGGGGATTATAACAAGAAGAAAGTCTATGGAGAAAATCCCTTGAATATAGCAAAACAGATGGAGGATGCAGGAATAACCCGTTTACATGTAGTCGATTTAGATGGAGCCTTATCTTCAGGCATTGTTAATATAAACGTATTAAGGCAGCTATGTTCCGAAACATCCTTGACTATAGATTTTGGTGGAGGCATTAAGACAGAAGAGGATATTGACGCGGCTTTTCAATGTGGGGTAGCCATGGTGACAGTAGGAAGTATGGCGGTAAAGAAACCCGATCTTTTTTTGAAATGGCTAAATCATTATGGAGGAGATAAGATTATATTAGGAGCCGATGTAAATCAAGGGAAAATAGCGGTTAACGGTTGGCAGGAACAATCTTCAAAAGAGTTATTCCCCTTTTTGGAAGACTATATTTCTAAAGGAGTGCAAAAGGTGATTTGTACAGACATAAGTAAGGATGGAATGTTGCAAGGAACGAATGTTAACCTCTATAAAGAAATACAAGAGCTCTTTCCTAATCTGTATTTAATCGCCAGTGGAGGAATTAGTTCTTTACAAGATATAGATTCTTTACTTGAGCATCAAATTCCCGGAGTTATTATTGGTAAGGCATTGTATGAAGGGAATATCACATTGAAAGATCTTCAACCGTATTTGTAGCTTAATGAATTAAGCGAATTAAAAACTTAACTAATGGAAAAAAGAATCATTCCATGTTTGGATATTAAAAATGGAGAAACGGTAAAAGGGGTTAATTTTGTAAACCTAAAACGTGCAGGTGATCCCATAGAATTAGCACAAGCTTACAATGAACAGGGAGCCGATGAGTTGGTCATTTTAGATATAGCAGCCACTATTGAGAAAAGAAAGACTTTTGATCAGTTGGTCAAAGATATTGCAGAGGTGTTAACTATTCCTTTAACTGTCGGTGGTGGAATCAGTGAATTAAGTGACGTAGAACGATTGTTGAATTCCGGGGCTCAGAAAGTGTCCTATAATTCAGCCGCTTTGCGTAATCCTGATTTGATCAATGAGGTGGCAAATCGTTTTGGTTCCAAAGTTTCCGTTGTGGCAATTGATGCAAAACAAACAGAAAGTGGATGGGTTTGTCTGTTGGACGGAGGAAATACACTTTCAGATAAAATGCTTTTAGATTGGGCTTATGAGGCACAAGAGAGAGGCGCAGGGGAAATTCTATTCACTAGTATGGATCACGATGGAAAGAAAAGTGGATTTCCAAACGAGATTTTAGCTCAACTGACAGAGAAGCTATCAATTCCTGTGATAGCCTCAGGAGGAGCAGGCTCAATGGAGGATTTTAGAGATGCGTTTCTTATTGGTAACGCAGATGCTGCATTAGCAGCAAGTGTTTTTCACTTTGGAGAGATAAAAATACCCGAATTAAAAGCTTATCTTTGCAAACAAGGCATTCCTGTGCGAAAATAATAATATAATATAGTAGAAAATACGATTCAAAAGCAGAAGAAATGGAGATAAACTTTGATAAAGAGGGGTTAGTCCCTGCTATAATACAAGACGTTGATTCAAAAAAGGTTTTGATGTTGGGATATATGAATAAGGAATCTTACGAAAAAACATTGGAAACCCAAAAGGTTACTTTTTATAGTAGATCTCGTCAAAGATTATGGACAAAGGGTGAGGAAAGTGGTAATTTCTTACACCTTATCTCCATAAAAGAGGATTGTGACCAAGATGCTCTTTTAGTTGAGGTTAGGCCTGTTGGCCCTGTTTGTCATAAAGGTACGGATACTTGCTGGGGAGAGAAGAATGAAGAGCCTTTGCTTTTTTTAAAAAGCTTGCAGGATGTTTTAAATCGTAGGTTTGAAGAGATGCCGGAGAATTCGTACACAACCCAGCTATTTAAGTCCGGAATTAATCGTATGGCTCAAAAAGTGGGAGAAGAAGCAGTGGAAGCCGTTATTGAAGCCACGAATGGTAAAGATGAACGTCTTTTATATGAAAGCTCGGATTTAATTTACCACTTGATGGTGCTTTTGACTTCTAAAGGGTATGGTATAGAAGATTTGGCAAGAGAATTACAAGAAAGGCATAAAGATTCATGGAAAAAGCACTGATTGAATATAATCAAGTTTCTATCTATCAAGAAGAACTCTGTATCTTAAATAAGGTTGACCTTTCACTAAAACAGGGTGAGTTTTCTTATTTGATAGGGGCAGTGGGTGCAGGCAAAACATCTTTGCTTAAATCTTTTTATGCTGAATTAAAAATAAAGGAAGGGCAAGGACGAGTTTTAGATTATCCGATTTTGAAGATTAAGAGAAAACAAGTACCCAAGCTTAGACGAAATATAGGAATAGTATTTCAGGATTTCAGATTATTGACAGATCGTTCTGTTCATGACAATCTATCCTTTGTCCTGAAAGCAACCGGTTGGAAGAAGAGACATGAGATCGATTTCCGAATAGAAGAGGTTCTGGATTTGGTAGGGATGAGCCATAAGGGTTATAAATTCCCTTATGAGTTGTCAGGAGGTGAACAACAACGCATTGTTATTGCGCGTGCCATGTTGAACTCTCCGGCAATCATATTAGCCGATGAACCCACGGGGAATTTAGATTTGGAAACAGGAAGAAATATAGTTGAACTGTTACATCAAATTGCAGAAAAAGGAACATTAGTTGTTATGAGTACCCATAATCTGAATTATGTGTATGAATATCCTGGTACCGTTTTGCGTTGTCATGATCGTGAATTATTAGATGTAACACAAGAATTTTACGAGTCAAAAGAGAATAATTAATTAAAAAGAGAGAAAACAAAATGAAAGTATTAAAGTTTGGAGGTACTTCGGTTGGATCAGCAGAGCGAATTAAAGAGGTGGCCAAATTAATAGCTGATGGAGAGAAAAAAATTGTAGTTTTTTCAGCTATGTCAGGTACGACAAATACATTAGTTGAGATTTCTGATTACTTATATAAGAAGAACCCGGAAGGAGCTAATGAAGTCATTAATAAATTAGAAGATTTATATGTAAAACATATAAGTGCACTTTACGATACTACTGAATATAAAGAAAAAGGATTTGAGTTAGTTCGTTCTCATTTTGATTCTATTAGAAAGTATACGAAGGATTTGTTTACTCTTTTTGAAGAAAAGGTGCTTTTGGCTCAGGGCGAATTGATTTCTTCGGCTATGATTAATTATTATTTACAGGAACAAGGTATTAATTCTGTTTTAATCCCTGCGTTATCTTTTATGCGTATGGATAAGAATAATGATCCTGATCCCATTTATATTCGTGAAAAGCTAATTCAGCAGTTGGAGCAATATCCCGAAGCAGAATTATTCATAACACAAGGTTATATAAGTAGAAACGCTTATGGAGAGATTGATAACCTTCAACGAGGAGGAAGTGATTATACTGCTTCATTAATTGGTGCAGCTATTAAGGCAGAAGAAATTCAAATCTGGACGGATATTGATGGTATGCACGATAATGATCCACGTATAGTGGAAAAGACATCTCCTGTACGTCACTTGGAATTTGAAGAAGCTGCGGAGTTGGCTTATTTTGGAGCTAAGATTCTGCATCCTACCTGTATCCAACCTGCCAAATATGCCAATATTCCCGTTCGTCTGTTAAATACAATGGATCCTTTAGCTCCCGGAACATTAATCTCTAATGGCGAAGGTAAGGATAAAAAGATAAAAGCGGTTGCCGCAAAAGAAAATATAACAGCAATTAAAATCAAGTCCAGTCGTATGTTATTGGCCTATGGTTTCTTGCGTAAGGTTTTTGAAATCTTTGAAAGCTATGAAACTCCCATAGATATGATTTGTACCTCTGAAGTAGGAGTATCGGTTACCATAGATAATACGCGTAATTTAAATGAAATTTTAAATGACTTAAGAAAGTATGGTACTGTTACTGTAGATGACGAAATGTGTATTATATGTGTTGTTGGGGATCTTTCTTGGGAAAACGTAGGTTTTGAAACACAGGCTTTAGAGGCTATGAAAGATATTCCTGTACGCATGATTTCGTTTGGAGGAAGTAATTATAATATTTCTTTTTTAATTCGGAGTACTGATAAGGTAAAAGCCTTGCGCCAATTAAGTGACCATTTATTCAACAATAAATAAAGACGCAGTGGTTGAAGTGCAAAAAGGACATTTCCCCATAGAGCAATTTAAGACTCTTAAAACCCCATTTTATTATTACGATACAGATCTTCTTAGAAAAACACTGGAGGTAGTTTGTAAAGAGGTAAAGGTGTTTGATCAATATGCAGTGCATTATGCATTAAAGGCAAATACCAATCCTAAACTATTAGCTATCATTCAATCCTATGGGTTAGGAGCAGATTGTGTAAGTGGGGGAGAAATTCAAGCGGCTTTAGATGCTGGTTTTTCTTCTGATAAAATTGTTTTTGCGGGAGTAGGAAAGGCTGACTGGGAGATTGAGTTAGCGCTTGATCAGAATATATTTTGTTTCAATGTGGAATCAAAACCCGAATTGGAGGTCATTAATGATTTAGCCGCTAAGCAGAATAAAACTGCTCGTGTTTGTTTGCGTGTGAATCCCAACGTGGGAGCACATACCCATTCAAATATTACAACTGGTTTAGCTGAAAATAAATTTGGAATAGGTTTAACCGAATTAAAAGAGGTTATAGAATTTGTTCAGGAGGCTAAATCTATTGATTGGATTGGATTGCATTTTCATATTGGTTCTCAAATCGTCGATCCGGATGATTTTATTGCATTGTGTAATCGGATAAATACCATCCAAGATTATTTAGAAGCACACCGTATTCAAGTGCCTCATATTAATGTTGGAGGAGGGTTAGGGATTGATTATGCAAATCCAAATCGTCAGCCCATACCCGATTTTAAATATTTCTTTGCTACCTATGACAGTAAGTTGAAATTGCGTTCTCACCAGACCATTCATTTTGAGTTAGGTAGGTCAATAGTTGGGCAATGTGGTTCATTAATTTCACGTGTGTTGTATGTAAAGCAAGGAGCTAAAAAACAATTCGCTATTTTGGATGCAGGAATGACTGAATTAATCCGGCCTGCCTTGTATCAAGCATATCATAAAATAGAAAATTTATCCTCTGATAAAGAAAGAGAAGCTTATGATGTAGTGGGGCCAATATGTGAATCGTCAGATGTATTTGGAAAATCTATCGATTTAAATAGAGTTGAACGTGGAGATCTCATAGCTATACGTTCTGCAGGTGCATATGGTGAAGTCATGGCTTCCCGTTATAATTGCAGAGATCTACCTCTCACATTCATTTCTGATGATTTAGGAGTATGAATATGAAAATAGTTCATTGTTTCTTGAACAAAGAAAATTAGTCTCTGTTATAACATAGAAGTAAATATTTAAAGTTATAATGTTATGATATCAGAAAAACTACTTAAGGAATTAAACAGACAGATTACTGCAGAACTATGGTCCTCTAATCTTTATTTGTCTATGGCTTACTTTATGGAGCATCAAGGTTATTCGGGGTTTGCTCAATGGCTTAAAATGCAAAGTGAAGAAGAAAGGGATCATGCAAAAGATTTCGCAAGCTATATCTTATCAAGAGGCTGTGAAGTTATTATTGATAAAATAGATGTTGTCCCCTTAGGCTGGGGTACTCCTGTGGAATTATTTGAAAATGTTTATAAGCATGAATGTCATATTTCGGAACTTATAAATGAGTTGATGACTTTAGCAAAAGAAGAAAAAGATTACGCAACTGAATCTTTCTTATGGAAATATGTAATTGAACAAAGAGAAGAGGAAGAATCTACATCTGCCGTAGTTGATCAAGTTAAGAAGGTTGACCAGGTAGGCCTGCTATTCCTAGACGCTCAATTAGGTAAAAGGGAAGATTGAAGTAATATGCTTATATTGTTATAAAAAAGACTTGGTTAATCCAGGTCTTTTTTTTTATTTTTAGATTTATTCTTGATTTTAAGGAGTTTTGACCTGCCATAATTGCAATGTGTGGTTTGCATTTTGTGAAATAAAGAGTATATTTGCAAATGTATAAACGCTAAGATCTTATCATTAAAATATAAATGGAATCGTTCTATCGTACACATACTTATTTAATAAAACATATCAATGCTCCTGTTCGTAGATACCTAATGGATGAGATTGATTGGAACGACAGACTCATAGGTATAAAGGGTACACGAGGTATAGGAAAAACCACCTTTTTATTGCAGTATGCAAAAGAGAAATTTGGAACAGATCCTTCTTGTCTTTATATAAATATGAATAATCTCTATTTTGCGGGAAATGGGTTGAAAGAGTTTGTTGATTGTTTTGTTAAAGATGGAGGTAAAGTTCTTTTGATCGATCAAGTGTTCAAATATCCTAATTGGAGTAAAGATATCCGTTATTGTTATGATACTTATCCCGATTTAAAAATCATCTTTACAGGATCATCTGTAATGCGATTAAAGAAAGAAAATGTAGAGTTAAGGGATATTGTTAAAAGTTATAACTTGCGTGGATTTTCTTTTCGTGAATTTTTAAACTTAAAAACAGGTATGCGATTTCAATCCTATACATTAGATGAAATCTTGAAAGACCACGAAAAAATAGCAAAAGGAATAAACGTAAAAGTTAAGCCTACAGATTTTTTTTCCGATTATATGCACCATGGTTTTTATCCGTTTTTTTTAGAGAAAAGAAATTTCTCTGAAAACTTGATCAAGACCATGAATATGATGATAGAAGTTGATATACTATTGATTAAACAAATAGAATTAAAATATCTGTCTAAAATAAAAAAATTACTATATTTATTGGCTGTTGATGGACCTCAAACTCCTAATGTCAGCCAATTGGCAAATGAAATAGAAACATCACGTGCAACTGTTATGAATTATATTAAGTATTTAGCAGATGCACGATTAATTAATATGTTCTATCCGAAAGGATGTGAGTTCCCCAAGAAGCCTTCTAAGATTTTGATGCATAATTCAAATCTTATTTATTCTATTTATCCTATGAATGCTAAATATCAAGATATCTTGGGTACATTCTTTGTTAATGCATTATGGAAAGATCATAAAGTGAATAAAGCAAAGGCAAGGCAAACTTTTTTAATTGATGAATCTCAAACTTATAGAATACTGATGAAGAATTCTAAGGTTAAATATGAAAAAGATATTATTTATGCTGTAGATGAGTTGGATGTTGGGGAAGATAATCAAATTCCGATATGGCTTTTTGGCTTTTTATATTGATATATTTATTACTTAATAATAACTAGTTATGACTAAACAGAAAAAATTTATTACCTGTGATGGGAATCAAGCAGCTGCACATATTTCATATATGTTCTCTGAAGTAGCAGCGATTTATCCAATCACCCCTTCTTCAACTATGGCTGAGTACGTAGATGAATGGGCAGCAGCAGGACGTAAAAACATCTTTGGTGAAACTGTTTTAGTAGAGGAGTTGCAGTCAGAAGCTGGAGCGGCCGGAGCATTGCACGGTTCACTTCAGGCAGGAGCTTTATCTACTACTTATACTGCTTCTCAAGGATTACTCTTGATGATCCCCAATATGTACAAGATAGCTGCCGAGTTATTACCTTGTGTGTTCCACGTATCTGCTCGAGCTATTGCTGCTCAAGCCTTATCGATCTTTGGTGATCATCAAGATGTAATGGCTACACGTCAAACAGGGTTTGCTATGTTGGCTGAAGGATCAGTTCAGGAGGTTATGGACTTGTCTGCTGTGGCGCATCTTGCTACTATCAAGTCCCGTATTCCTTTTATTAACTTCTTTGACGGTTTCCGTACTTCTCATGAGATTCAAAAGATTGAAATGTTAGAAGGAGAAGATTTAGCTCATTTAATGGATCAAGAAGCACTTCAAGAATTCCGTCAGCGTGCACTAAAACCTTCTGATCCGGTGATGAGAGGTATGGCTGAAAATCCTGATGTCTATTTCCAGCATCGTGAAGCAGCTAATCCTTTTTACGAAGCTGTTCCTGCGATTGTTGAGGAGTATATGGCTGAAATATCTAAAATAACAGGAAGAAAATACGGTTTATTTAATTATTATGGTGCTGAAGATGCAGATCGTGTAATTATAGCTATGGGTTCAGTTACTGAAGCTGCTCGTGAGGCTATTGATTATATGATGGAGCAAGGAGAGAAAGTGGGACTTGTTGCCGTTCATCTTTATCGTCCTTTCTCTGCTAAACACTTCTTGGCTGCGGTTCCAAAGACAGCAAAGAAGATAGCTGTTTTAGATCGCACAAAAGAACCGGGAGCAACCGGAGAACCATTATACTTAGATGTAAAAGATTGTTTCTACGGCAAAGAAGATGCGCCTCTTATTGTTGGTGGCCGTTATGGACTTTCTTCAAAAGATACTACTCCGGCACAGATTGTGTCTGTGTTTGAGAATCTAAATCAAAAAATGCCTAAGAATCAATTTACAATTGGCATTGTTGATGATATTACCTTTACTTCACTTCCTGAAAAAGAAGAACTGGTTTTAGGTGGTGATAATATGTACGAAGCTAAATTTTATGGTTTAGGTTCTGATGGAACTGTAGGTGCAAATAAAAACTCAATTAAGATCATTGGTGATAATACTGATAAATATTGTCAAGCTTATTTCTCTTATGATTCTAAAAAATCAGGAGGTTTTACTTGTTCTCACTTGCGTTTTGGTGATTCACCCATTCGTTCAACCTATTTTGTAAACACGCCGAATTTCGTTGCTTGTCATGTTCAAGCCTATTTAAGGATGTACGATGTTACTCGTGGTTTGCGTAAAAACGGAACATTCTTGTTAAATACCATTTGGGAAGGTGAAGAACTAGCAAAGCATCTGCCAAATGACGTAAAACGTAAATTTGCTCAGGATAACATTAAGGTTTATTACATTAATGCAACTGAAATTGCACAAGAAATAGGTCTAGGTAATCGTACAAATACCATTCTACAATCTGCATTCTTCCGTATTACAGGTATTATTCCCACTGAATTAGCAGTAGAACAAATGAAAGCGTTCATTGTGAAGTCTTATGGACGTAAAGGGGAAGACATTGTAAACATGAACTATGCTGCAGTTGATAGAGGTGATGAATATAAGGAACTGAAAGTAGATCCGGCTTGGGCTAATTTGCCTGCTGATAAACCGGAAGAGAATGATTATCCAGACTTTATCAATGAAGTTGTATTCCCTATTAATGCACAAGACGGGGATTCTCTTCCTGTATCTGCATTCAAAGGAATAGAAGATGGTACTTGGATGCCGGGAACTTCTAAATATGAGAAACGTGGTGTCGCTGCTTTTGTTCCTGAATGGAATCCTGAAAACTGTATACAGTGTAACCAATGTGCTTATGTTTGTCCTCATGCATCGATCCGTCCTTTCGTGTTAGATGAAGGTGAACAAAAAGGATCTGAATTCCCAACATTAAAAGCGCTTGGTAAACAATTTGCTGATATGACTTTCCGTATTCAAGTCAATGTGTTAGATTGTCTTGGTTGTGGAAACTGTGCCGATATCTGTCCGGGAAATCCGAAAAAGGGAGGATCAGCACTTACCATGAAGCCTTTGGAAACTCAATTAGAGCAAAGTGAAAACTGGGATTACTGTATTGATAATGTGAAGAGCAAGCAACATTTAGTTGATGTTAAAAGCAATGTGAAAAATTCACAATTTGCTACTCCATTATTTGAGTTTTCCGGTGCTTGTGCAGGTTGTGGTGAAACTCCTTATGTTAAGCTATTGACTCAACTTTTTGGAGATCGTCAAATGATTGCAAATGCTACAGGTTGTTCTTCAATTTATTCCGGTTCAGTACCTTCTACTCCTTATACAACAAACGAAAGGGGAGAGGGGCCTGCTTGGGCAAACTCCTTGTTTGAAGATTTCTGTGAGTTCGGATTGGGGATGCAGTTAGCTAATGAAAAGATGCGTAGTCGTATTGAACGATTAATGACTGAAGCATTAGATTGTCAAGACTGCTCCGAGGAGATTAAATCTTTATTCAAAGAGTGGATTGAAAATAAGAATGATGCTGATCAAACGAAGGTATTAGCAGATAAAATAATACCTATGCTTGAGGATTCTGCTTGTAAGTATTGCAAGGAGATTTATGGAATAAAACATTACTTGGTAAAACGTTCACAATGGATTATAGGAGGTGATGGAGCTTCTTATGATATAGGTTTTGGTGGATTAGACCATGTAATTGCCAGTGGAAAAGATGTAAACATTATGGTACTTGATACTGAGGTTTACTCTAACACAGGGGGCCAATCATCAAAAGCAACTCCTTTGGGAGCTATTGCTAAATTCGCTGCTTCCGGTAAGCGTGTTCGCAAAAAAGATTTAGGTCTGATGGCTACAACCTATGGTTATGTGTATGTTGCACAAATCGCTATGGGAGCTAATCATGCTCAAACACTAAGAGCTATACGTGAAGCTGAGGCATATGATGGTCCATCATTAATTATTGCTTATTCTCCATGTATTAGCCATGGTATTCGTGGAGGTATGGGAGTTTCTCAGCGCGAAGAACAAAAAGCAGTAGAATGTGGATACTGGCACTTATGGCGTTATAATCCGGCATTAGAAGCTGAAGGGAAAAATCCTTTCACATTAGACTCAAAAGAGCCTGATTGGGATCAATTCCATGGTTTCTTGTTAGGTGAACGACGTTATTCCAGTGTTAAGACATTATATCCTAAAGAGGCTGAAGAACTATTCCAAGCAGCTCAAGATAATGCACAATGGAGATATAAAAACTATAAACGTTTAGCCGAAATGCCTTGGGGCCAAGAAGATAAAGAATAAGTATATTACTTATTGAATAAATAAATAAATGAAGGGAGAGCATTTCTTTGAATGCTCTCCCTTTTTAATGTTTCTACGTCAGCAAATCTTAGACTTTTATTCTGTTCTAATTTGTTTTAGTTACTTTATTCCTTACTTGTCTACTAACTAAGAATCCAATCGGTTATTAATGGTCGTGATGTGCAGCATCTGATTCTGCTTTATCCTTATGCACAGTTCCGTGAGGATGTTCAGGTTTAGCATATATGGAGTACAGCTTTAGTGGCTTGTCTCCTTTATTGATGATGTTATGCCATTTGCCTGTTGGTACAAAAATTGCATCATCATCACTTGCTTTACGGATAAAAGTAAGTTCGTCTTGTTTATCTCCCATCAATACTTCTGCATCACCTTCCTCAACGCGAAGAAATTGTTCAATATCATTATGTATTTCTAATCCAACTTCACCTCCAACAGGAATAGACATGACAGTTAGTTGTAAGTTCTTTCCGGTCCATATAGTGGTACGGAAAGTTTCATTTTCCAGTGTATAACTCTCAATGTCAATTACTAATGGTTCTGCCCCAAAATCCTTGAATACAACCTCGCTCTTTTCTTTTTGTGTAGTTTCTGTAGCTTCTATAGGCTCTATAGGTTGATTGGCTTGATCACTTTTCTGGGTTGGTTGACATGAGAACAGTCCAAACAGGATGATTCCAGCAAATATAATTCTCTTCATAGTTAAATAATTTATAAAATAAAAAATATTAAATAATTAGTCCTTTAATTTAGTCATAATTTTGCAAAAGTGGAGCAGGAAAATAAAATATTTTTAAATCATTAGTAGTTAGCTTATGTTTTCTTGTGAATCCTGTCAATTTAAATTAATTTTTATAGGTATTATTATTCCTTTTCCGTTAAACAGAATAGGCTCAAACTTTGAATTAAGTTTGAGCCTATTATATACTTTAAAGGCGTATATCAATTCTTAAGGTTATAGTATTTCAGGAATTGAGTTCTTTCAAACATATTATGTCCTTTTACATCCTCAGCGTTTAATTTACCTTTGAATTGCGTAATTCTATCATAGCCTTTTTCATCCATCCATTGGGATAAGAAATCAACCATTTTTTGAATGATTCCATTTTTATTTTTGTAGACCGTACTACAAATCTCTACTGCGGAAGCACCTGCCAAAATGGTTTTAACGATATCTTCAGGGGCGTGAGCTCCTCCTGAGGCCGCATAATCTATGCGAGGGGTTTTAACCGATCCAATGCCTATCCATCTCAGTGCATGAGCTAATTCGGAGCGGTGGCTAAATACAGATCCTACTGTATGTGTTTGAGTCTCAATATTTATGTCCGGTTGGTAAAAGCGATTAAAAAGGACTACACCTGCAGCACCATTAGCATATAACTGGTCGATCAAGGTTATGGGGTTGGTTAAGTTTTGTCCCAATTTCATGATAATAGGAAGGTCAATGGTCTGCTTAATATGCTTTAATATATTAATATGCTGTAGTTCAAAAGAGCCGAAGTCATATTTCAAATCCGATTGAAGGGCAAGAATGTTGATCTCGAGTGCATCAGCTCCTGCTTTTTCTATTTCAGCAGCGAAATCCACCCACTCATTATCTGTAAAACAGTTGATACTGGCAATGATGGGAATGGAGCATTTTTCTTTGCTGTTTTCAATAAGTTTTAAATATTCTGATAATTGATGATGACGTAAATAGCGTTGAACATCTCTGGACATATGAGTATAGTATCCCTCTCTTTGCATTTGAGCGGATTCTAACATAATTTGTTCTTCGAAAAGAGATTTAAGGACAATGGCTCCAGCTCCTGCTTTGTCTAGCTTTTCGTTTTTCTCTGCATTATCTGTTAAACCAGAACTCCCAATGATAATTGGATTCTTGAGTTGTAGTCCGGCAAAACTTGTCTTCAAATCAGCCATAATATCTAATTTATTTCTTGGTTAATATTTTTTCTATTTTGGGATATTAATATTCCCGTTCTCCAAACACAGCAGTACCAATTCGAATCATAGTACTTCCCTCTTCAATAGCAATAGGATAATCCTCCGACATGCCCATGGATACCTCTTTGAAAAGAGGGGTATCGGTAAAGTAGTGCTCTTTTAATTCTTCATAAAAGCGATAAAGCCTTTGAAACTCTTCTCTGACTTTATCCTTGTCGTCAGTAAAAGTAGCCATTCCCATAACCCCACAAATCGTAATGTTTTCAAAAGATCTCCACTCCTCGCCATCCAATAATTCTCTGCATTCCTCAAAAGAAAAACCAAATTTAGAACTTTCATCCGCGATATGAATTTGCAATAGGCAATGAACTATGCGATTTGCTTCTTTGGCTCTTTGATTAATTTCTCGTAATAAACGAAGTGAATCTACTCCATGAATCAAAGAGATAAAAGGAACAATCTCTTTCACTTTATTGCGTTGTAAGTGTCCAATGAAGTGCCATTCAATATCTTTAGGTAGAAAATCTTTTTTTTGCACCAACTCCTGAACTTTGCTTTCTCCAAAAAC
>FZPS01000185.1_pt18 | contig 16720 bp, 14 predicted proteins | sample 1817821 | NCBI WGS metagenome assembly FZPS01 (sample SAMEA104158645, study PRJEB21678) | metagenome | place: Germany | collected 2015-04-21
CACACAACATGCGGTATAGCCAATAAGGGTTTCATCGGTATGCGAAGCGCAGTAGCCCGCATCAGCTTTCCTGTAACTTGATAGGTGATTCGCCCGCAATCCCTTACTGGCCATACCGCCGACCGTTACCTGCTATGTTAAAAAAAAAGATTGAGCAAAATAACAACGACACGTTTTGACGGACTGATAATTTAACTTTGCAGACAAAATAAACGGGGAAGCTGAAAACCGAACAGAGTAAGCAAAAATGTAAAAACTAATAGTTATGATTTCAGATGTAGTCTTAAAAAACAAAATGTATTATGTCCTTGACGAAAAAGGAAAAGAAATTTCTCACGACTGGGAAAGTAAAACTGGTGAATTATTGGGTTTTAGTTCAGAATTTATGGTGTTTTTAAAAAACAAAATGTTTTACACTCGTGATGAAAAACTTAAAGAGATAGCACACGATTGGGAAAGCTCATTGGGTGAATTTAAAAATGTTGCAGGCAAATCTGTGAATTTTTTGAAAAACAAAATGATTTATACAAGGGACAGCAAACTTAAAGAAATAAGTCATAGATGGGCATAAGTGAAATGAAACCAAATATTTTTAGAATAGCCACAAAGGAGCTGTCACAAGACGGCTTCTTTACTTGGTTATTGCAATGGGGTGCTCCAGAAAATGAAAAGCATAATAGTGGATTATTTAATAGTGCTCAAAGCTTCATTAAACTCCTTTTGTCAAAACAAAACATCGAAAATGTTGAAGTAAATAAAGTTGTTGCAGGGCGACAATGGGAAAAAATTGACATCTGGGCTGAAATAAACAATGAATATCTTATCATTATCGAAGATAAAACATTTACGGGTGAACATTCTAATCAACTTGAAAAGTATAAAAAAACGGCTACTGACTGGTGCGAGAAAAATAATTATAAACTAGTTTGTATCTATTTAAAAACTGGGGTTGAATCAAAGTCAGCACTTGACAAGATTACAAACAAAGGATTTCAAATAATTGACAGGAAAGAATTAATTACTTTTTTTTCAAAAAATGTTGTTTCTAATGATATCTACAATGAGTTTGTTGAAAATCTTAATCAACTTGAAAGTTCAATAAATTCATTTGAAAGTTTACCGTTAAGTAAATGGCATTGGTATAGTTGGCAAGGGTTTTATCAATTTTTAGACAGCAATCTTAAAGTATCAGACTGGCAGTATGTTGCCAATCCTTCTGGCGGATTTTTAGGTTTATGGTGGCACTTTTTAAGTTGGAAAGATTACTATGTTTATTTACAAATAGAGCAGGGTAATTTGTGTTTTAAAATAGGAGAAGTATATGAGAATCACAGTTCTGTAAGGAATGAATGGTTTTCAATTTTATTAAAACACATTAAAACTGAAAAGATGTCGGAAATAGAAAAACCTTCAAGATTTGGAAGCGGTACATATATGACAGTAGGCGTGGTTTCTCGCAAAAATTGGCTTGGGGCAGACGATAGTATGTTGGACAAGGAGCAAGTTATTCGTAATTTGAAAAAATATGAAGACTTCTTATCAAATTGCATAAAACAATGAAACACAGCAGGTAACACGCGGTATAAAAAATTGCCGGGATTGTAGTTTATTCAAGGGTTGTAGCCCGCTTCAACTTTTGTGTAACTTGACAGGAAATCACCCGCAATCGGCAACTTTTCATACCGCCGACCGTTACCAACAAGCCTAAAAGAGACCGTACCAATGAAAATTTGTTGCATAGAGATTGAAAAGGAAAATGCCACCGCACAAAAGCAAGAGTGTGGTTGCCCGTCCCTACAACCATCCCTTCGCAACCACACACATGCTTTTTTTGCCAGCGCACCCGCTTCGTTGATAATTATGTGCTAAATTGATAGACTTTTAAAAACAAGATTATGCAGAAAGAAATTGAAATAATTCAAAGACATGCTAAAGAGCTTAAGAAATTAGAACAAAGTGAACAATATCTCTTTGACTCTTTGAATTCTAAATCCAAAGCAGAAATTGACGGATTGATAAATGATTTCAGTTTTGTGCGTTCAGACTTTTCTGCAACACGATTTCAACCTGTGAATTTATTGCGTTTCGACATACTTCACTTATTAAAAGAAGGAACACAAATTAGTTCGGAAACTGTTGAAAACATTAAGACTAAGATAATTGAAAAAGACGAAGAATATTTTTCAAAGTACGGTGACATATTAGTAAATGCCTTAAAAAATTATCCTCAAAAGAAGAAATCTCCTTTCGTTAATTGGCAGAGAAATTACTGTATTTTCTTTCCATTTATTTACACTAATCCAATAAAGAATGAAACAAGTTCTGCCTTAGATAAAGTAGTTGATGGACTTGATAAAGCATTAAAGCTAAAAAACTACAAAAGCCATATTGTTGATTTTAATGGCCCTCAAAATTACGGAACATCATATTGTTGGATTGCTGGATTTCCAGAAAATAAAATTTCCCACCGAAAAGCTTATCAATTATTTCTAAAAATCAGCGCAGAAAAAATTGAAGCTGGAATTTTAGCTGGCTGGGATATTAATGATAAGGCATCAAATACACTTGAGGATTTTAATACAATCGAAGAAGTAATTGAAAAACTTAAAGCTTCAAAACAAACCGTTGAGAAAAAAAACAATGCTTTAATTAATTATTGGAAATTCGCACCAGGAGAAAACGGGATTTATTGGGATGAATTTTATAAAGAGAATATTATAGCTATTGGTTGGGACGATTTAACCGACCTTAAAACTTATACAACCGAATCACTTGCAGAAGATTTAGGCGTTGAAGATTCCGACAACTCAAATCAAATATGGAATATTGAAAATTTTAGGGACGCAAGTATCGGGGACGTTGTCATTGCAAACAAAGGAAAAAGTAAAGCACTTGGTATTGGCGTAATTACTGGCGAATATGAATTTAAACCTGAACGAAAAGAAAACAAACATATTAGAAAAGTAAAATGGTTGATAAACCAATTAGTTGATTTTGAAAAGACCATTTTTCGACCTGATACGTTTACGCCAACTTTAAAATGGAGTAGCATAAAAGAAAAATACATTCAAAGTAATCCTGCATTTGAAAAAATATTCAATGACTTAGAAACAGGAAAAGAAATTCTACCTCCTCCGAAAGCATTACCAAAAGACTCTGAATCACAGAATTTCTGGTGGTTAAATGCAAATCCTAAAATTTGGCGAATTGACAGTTACGAACTTGGAGATATTCAATCTTATACATCCCATAACGACAAAGGAAACAAACGCAGGATTTATAAATATTTTGAAGAAGCAAAACCCGGTGATTTAGTAATTGGTTATGAAAGCACTCCGGTAAAACAAATTAAAGCAATTTTTGAAATAACCGAAGGATTGCACATCGATGACAATGAAGGAGAGATTATAAATTTTGAAATTAAAGAAATTGTCAAAGACCCAATTTCATGGGATGAATTAAAGGAAACTAAAGGACTTGAAAATTGTGAAGTCTTTATAAATAATCAGGGTAGTTTATTCAGCTTAACTCTTGATGAATTCGATATAATAAGAGATTTAATAGACGAGAAAAATATTGTCTCTGAAAAAGAAATCGAAAAAGTCGAGATTAAACAATATTCATTTTCTTCCGACCCAGACAAACCATTTTTAGAAGAACAAGAAATCGCTGAAATCATTCATTCTCTTGAAGTAAAGAAAAATATTGTTTTGCAAGGCCCTCCAGGTGTAGGGAAAACTTTTGTCGCAAAAAAGATAGCTTATGAAATGATGAAAAATACTGATGATACAAAAATCAGGATGATTCAATTTCACCAATCTTATTCATATGAAGATTTTATTCAGGGAATCCGACCATCAGAAAAGAGCTTTAAAGTTAAAAACGGCATATTCTATGAATTTTGTAAAAAGGCGGAATTAGAACCAGACCAAAAGTTTTTCTTTATAATTGACGAAATAAACAGAGGCAATCTCAGTAAGATATTTGGTGAATTAATGATGCTTATTGAATCTGATAAAAGAGGAAAATACAGCGTACCATTAACTTACTCTGATAAAGATGATGCATTATTTTCAGTTCCTGAAAATCTATACCTGATTGGCACAATGAATACTGCCGACCGTTCATTAGCAATCGTTGATTATGCTTTACGTAGGCGGTTTAGGTTTATTACATTAGAGCCAAAATTCAATAATAGATTTAAAGATTTCCTTAATTCTAAAGGATTTTCAAGTGACTTTATTCAGGAAATATCATCAAAACTTAAATTGCTAAACGATAAAATTAAATCGGATAAAAATTTAGGTTCAGGTTTTCTAATTGGGCATAGTTTCTTTTGTAACGCAAACTCTGAAAATGAAAGAAAGTGGTTTGAAAATATTGTCAAGTTTGAAATAAGTCCGCTATTGGAAGAATATTGGTTTGATGATAGCGAAAAAGTTAGAAACGAAATAGACCTACTTTTATCATAAGTATGCAAATCCCAATTCAAAATATCTATTATTTGTTGTGCTATGCATGGAACAAGCTTGAAGAAAGTGAGATTGTAAATGTAAATGAAATTGACTCAACTGAACTGATAGACTTATTTGCAAAAGTTCTTTCAAATAGTTGTTCTCGCCTATTAAAACAAGGACTTGATAGGTATTACATTGAGCATGAGAATGTAATCATGGGAATTAAAGGTAAATTCAATTTCTCAGCAACAATAAAACAGAATGTACTTCCTCTTAGCAAAACTGCTTGCATTTATGATGAGTTTGATTATGACATTTTGCACAACCAAATTTTAAAAACGACAATTGGGAAATTATTAAGAACAAAGAATTTGGATTCATCAATCAAAGATGAATTGCATAAAGTATATTTGAAATTACCTCCAATTTCTGAGATAGTTATTCGGAAAGCAATGTTCAACCAAATAAGACTACATCGCAATAATTATCACTATGATTTTATTTTAAAAGTATGCCAGATTGTTAATGAAAATCTATTTATTGACGAGTCTAAAGGAAACTATAAATTCAAGGATTTTACTCGTGAAGAAAAGGCGATGGCAAGATTATTTGAAGCTTTTGTAAAGAATTTTTATAAAATTGAAACGGACTTTTCTGTTTCAAGTGATTCTATTACATGGCAGTTTGAGTCAGATAATGCAGAGGATTTAGAAATGTTGCCTACAATGCTTACTGACATAACTTTGCAAAGCAAAAGTCAAAAAGTAATAATTGACACAAAATATTACAAGGAAGCATTCCAAACTAGATTTGATAAGCAAAAAATAAATTCGAGTAATTTATATCAGCTCTTCTCATATTTAAAAAATCAAGAGACTGATTCTGAACTAACCCAAAATTGTGAAGGGATTTTACTTTATCCTTCAATCCAAAACGATTTTGTGCACTCATTTAAATATGAGAACCATAAAATAAGGATTATATCAATAAACCTAAATCAAGATTGGCAAAACATACGGACTGATTTATTAAAAATTGTAGCATGAGAACCAATCCGACACACACCATCCCTTCGCTCTCAGGCACATTTGGCATTCCCGCAAGGCTTGCTCACAATCCAAAAATGCCAAAAGAGCCTTCAAGCCCTTCCCGCTCCAACACCGAGACAGAGCGGTGCAACAAGATGATTATTAATACTTTGATGAATAAAGGCCAGTTGGTAACATCGTGTATAGTGCATTTGGCGGATAGTGCTAATATTAAGGGTGTTACACATAATAAGCGATGTAGCGGTTTGACAGGTTTGTGCTTCGAATCGCCAAACGACACCATACACGTAACCGTTAGCGGTCAGGTTGAATGAAAAAACAGATTATGATATTTGAATACAACGAAAACAAACAAATAATAGAATCCTTTTATAATAAATTAGGACTGACCAATGAATTTGATAAAGACAACATTTATTTGGAAAGAGCTTTTAATGAAATAAATGAAATATGGCTAAAGAACTTTCAAAATATTGAAAAAGTAAAATATTTAATGATTGCAGAAGCCCCTCTTTGGGGTCATAAGAAGAAATATATTTATAATCCCAAGACAAATAACTCGCAATTTTTCTATAGAAGTGACTTAGAAACAATTCTAAACATACGAATACCTGACAAAAAAGATTTTATAACGACTTGTAACGAAATTGGATTATTAGTTGTTGACATTTCCCCATTTCCATTGAATACCGTGGATACAAGAATTAATTATGGTAAGAACAAAAATGGAAGTAAGAAACTGAATAAAACTGAATATAAAGAACTGGTAAAAAATACATTGAAAACATACTTGAATAAAAAGTTAGTTTTAATACAGCAAAAGAAATCTCCTGACATAAAAGTGTTTTTTCGATATTCAAGAGTAAAGGAAACCTTTCAGGAATTGATTTCTGACACTTTAATTCAAACTGGATTAATAAGAAGTTCTGAAGAAATAGGAGATATATCCCAATCTGGAGGAGGAATTGATAGAATGAAATTAAAACAAATTATTACTTAGAATTATAAACCCGAACCGCTAACAAAGGGTGTAGCTAATGTGGGTTGACACAGGGGTTCGGGGCGTTTTCTCCCGCTCGGTCGCTATCGTCTTGCGACGATAACGTACCCCGCACCCCCACACTAGCCACACCCCCAGCCGTTATCGCTCAGTGTAAAAAAGACAACGACGGTGAACAAAATAAACGACAGAAATAAAATGCCAACCGTACATTCAGGCACATTTGCTTGCCCCAACACACGGGCGACCGCTTCGCAAGCAAAAGAGACTGAATTTTTGCCAACGCACAGAATAAACAAGTAAATTTGAACCAAAGAAAAATATTATAATGACTTACAATTTCATAGACTTATTTGCAGGAGCAGGAGGACTTTCAGAAGGATTTATCCAAGCTGGTTTTGAGCCAATTGCTCACGTTGAAATTGAAAATTCTGCTTGTAATACTCTAAGAACAAGAACCGCTTACCATTACTTAAAAACGAACAACAAATTCGAAATATACATATCATACCTAAAAGGAGAGATAACTCGTGAGCAATTATATTCATATGTACCTATAGACATTATGGATGCGGTTATTAACCTTCCAATTGGAGATGAACACAATGAAACCATACATCAGCAAATAAATAAAAGTTTAGGGAAGCGAAATGTTGATTTAATTATAGGTGGACCACCATGTCAAGCCTATTCATTGGTTGGTCGATCTCGGTCTAAAACAAAAATGGAGGGAGATCCAAGAAATTATCTATTTATTCAATATGCTGAATATTTAGAGAGATATCAACCCAAAATGTTCGTTTTTGAAAATGTATTGGGGTTAAAATCTGCTAAAGGTGGTCACTATCTCGAAGAGATGGAAAAGATTTTCAATAAAAAGGGGTATCAAATAAAGTTATTTACGCTTGAAGCAAGAAATTTTGGAGTACTCCAAAATAGAAAACGAATTATTATTCTTGGTTGGCAGAAAGATAAAAAGTTCCGTATACCCAATTTGGAGGATATTCAGATCGAAAGCAACTTTTTAGTTAAGGATTTATTGATCGATTTGCCAGAAATAAAAGCGGGTGAAGGAGTTGACAGATATTTAAAGTACAAATCAGAAACAACTGAGTACCTAAAAACTTACGCTATCCGTAATGGCATTGATGTTTTAACGCAACATATTGCAAGACCGCATCGAGAGCTGGACAAGGAAATATACAAATTCGCCGTGCAAAAATGGAATAAAAAACAGGAACGCTTAAACTATAATGATTTACCGGAAAGATTAAAGACCCATCAAAATCGTAGTTCTTTTTTCGATAGGTTTAAAGTTGTTGCAGCAGACTTACCTTATTCGCAAACTGTAGTAGCGCATATAGCCAAAGATGGTCACTATTATATACATCCTGACATCAAGCAAAATAGATCCCTAAGTGTAAGAGAAGCTGCTCGACTTCAATCTTTTCCTGATGACTATTATTTTGAAGGAGAAAAGGAAGGAGCTAATAGAACAGCTGCTTTTAAACAAATAGGAAATGCTGTACCACCATTAATGGCAAAAAAAATTGCCGAAGAATTGTTTAAAGTTTTGAAGAATGAAAAATAAAGAACAAGCTATTGTTGTCTCTTACTATTTGTCCCGCTTCAATGATGATGCTGTTAATAATTTAGGATACAAAACTTGGAAAGATGCTTTTGATGATTTATCTGACAAGCTTCAAATTAACAAACATACTATAAAAAATTGGAGAGATGAGTTTGATCCATTTCACGGACATAGAGCAGGTTGGCATCAGAGACAACCAAGAAAAACAATTTCAAATATTATTTCCCAATTTGAGCAGTTGGAGGAATTTGATATAAGACAAATAGCAGTGGAAATTATAAATGGGAATAAGATTGATTTGCCTGAAATAAATAACTCAGAAAATGAAGTCATTACTAATCCGATTTTTATACTAAGAGGTCCAACAGGAAAAAAAGCTGAACAGTTTTTTATTGAATATCATAGATTAAATAATTTGCCTGTTGCAGGCGAGTTAATTGATTCGCGAGATTTAGGATGTGGATATGATTTTGAAATCAAATCTAAATCATATCAACATTTCATTGAAGTTAAAGGACTGGCTAGTAATATAGGCGGACTTCTCTTTACAAATAAAGAATGGGAAACTGCAAAACGAGAAAGGTCACGATATACAGTTTGTATTGTGTCAAACATTAATGATTCTCCTGAAATTTCCTTCATAAATGACCCATTTTCAAAATTAAATCCCAAAAAGAATATAATCCAAACAGTCCAAGTGCAGTGGAGTGTTTCCAATAACGAATTACAAGGAATAAATGATTGACTACACCAACATACCATCCACTTCCGCAGAACCAGAGGCAAGCTCAATGATTGAAACCTTTCGAGCGATTGGTTATTCTATTGAAACTGCAATCGCTGATATTATTGATAATTCGATTACTGCTGGAGCGAAAAATATATGGATTGATTACGATTGGAAAGGTTCAAACACAACATTGTCTATTTTAGATGATGGCACTGGGATGAATAATGAACAACTCATTCAAGCTATGCGTCCTGGAAGTAAAAATCCATTAGAGGAGAGAAATCAAGATGATTTAGGTCGTTTTGGTTTAGGTTTAAAAACCGCCTCATTTTCCCAATCACGAAAATTTACTGTATTCGCAAAAGCTAAAGATTATATGCCCGTTTATTGGACTTGGGATTTAGATTTCGTGAACCAGGAAAAGGCTTGGAAGTTGATCAAATATGTTCCTAATGAAGAACACTGGATAGAAAAAATTAATAGTGTTGAGACTGGCACTTGTGTCATATGGTGGGATTTAGACAGACTTACTAAGGATACTTCAGAAGAAAATGAAGAAGCAAAAAGTAAGTTTTTGGCGATAATGGACTCTGTAAAATCTCACTTATCTATGGTTTTTCATAGATATATGGATGATGGTATAAAAATCTATTTAAGAGATAGAGAAATAAAGCCTTGGGACCCATTTATGATTGGAGTGGAGGGTTTACAAACAAAACCAGAAACAAAACTAGCAGGTGGTTCTATTAAAATTAAAGGTTTTGTTTTACCACATCGTTCAAAACTTACAGTAGAACAATACAATTATGGCAAAGGGCCAAAAGATAGCTGGACTGCTCACCAAGGCTTTTATATTTATAGAAATCGAAGGTTGCTAGTTGCTGGAGATTGGCTTGGTCTTTTTAAAAGAGAAGTTCATTATGACCTTTGTAGAATTCAAATTGACTTACCAAATAATTTTGATGACGACTGGCAAATAGATATAAAAAAATCTTTAGCCAGACCACCTTCGATGTATCGTCAACATTTACTTGCATTAGCAAAAGAAGTTAGAAATCAAGCAGTAGAAGTTTATAGACACAAGGGAAAAGTAATTAAGCGGAAATTGGCGTCGGACGAATTTTTCCCGTTTTGGGAAGAAAGAGCCAGACACGGCAAACGATTTTATAAGATTAATCGCAAACATCCTCTATTAAATGAATTGCTTTCAAAATCAGGAGAACTAAAGAAGGATATTGAAAAAGTGATTCAGTTTATTGAAGAAACAATACCAGTGCCTTTAATAACACTTCAAGAAAGCGAAAATGAGAAACCGCATGGGCAACCATTTGAAGGCCTTGACCACAATGCAATAAAGGAAACCATGCAAAAGCTCTTTAATATATATATTGAAAATGGATTATCAATTGAAAAAGCAAAAGCTAGAATTCTGAATACTGAACCATTTAATTTTTATCCAGAATATATTGAATTTATTACTGTATGAATCACATAGATCCAATAAAAATAATTAGACAACTCCTTTTCGGAAAATCTTCCGTTACCGTTCATGAAGTGGAAACGGCAGTTGATAATTTTATGAAAATGGGTCTGCCAATTGTGGAAACAAGGGAGATGTTAATTAGAAAAGTAGAGGAACTTTTTACGATAAGGCAAGACGAATTTAGAGTTATTGAAAAAGCAGACGAAAATAATCCTTGGTTAAGTGAAAAAAGAGCATCAATAGATTTTGCAAATGGTTTTTGGGGCAATTACAGACAGTATCTTGAAGAAGAAAAAAACTTTGGTCCTGATGTGGTGAATAAACTCGATAGGCTCACGGATAGAATCCTTGATAATTTATTTGACCCAACAGAAAAAATAATAGTAAACAAAAAAGGTCTTGTAGTTGGTCAAGTACAATCAGGAAAAACTGCAAATTATACAGGGTTAATTTGCAAGGCCGCAGATGCAGGTTTTGGCTTAATTATAGTAATGGCTGGTATTCATAATAACTTGAGAAGTCAAACCCAACTGCGAATTGATGAAAGCTTTCTTGGATTTGACACACAACACACTAGAGCCTTTAATCAACAGAGTATAAAAATTGGAGTTGGAAAACCAGGATTTGGTAAATCTAAAATTGCACATTCGCTTACATCAAGTATAGAAAAAGGAGATTTTACCCAAGGTGCTGCAAATGCCCTTGGCTTAAACTTTGACACAAAAGAACCAATAATTGCTGTTATAAAAAAGAATCCTCACGTACTTAGAAGAATATATCAATGGCTAGCCGCACAAGCTGATGAAGGCGCCGAACTAGGTCGCGTAATACGTAACAAAGCTTTATTGTTAATTGATGACGAAGCTGATAATGCCTCTATTAACATTTCAAATGACCCCCAAAGACTAAGTTCAATTAATAGTTGGATTACTCAAATTTTAAACCTATTTGGAAAAAATGCCTATGTAGGCTATACAGCTACTCCTTTTGCAAATATTTTTATTCCTTTGGATGACCAAAATTTATTCCCAAGGAACTTTATAATTAATATACCTGCGCCATCAAACTATATTGGACCAGAAAAAGTATTTGGATTTAGTCCGTTAGAAGAAGATGAGGTTTCTGACACTGTTTTACCAATAGTAAATAGAATAAATGACTATAGCGAATTTGTACCTGATAGACATAAAAAAGATGATCAATTACCATCAACTTTACCTGAGTCTTTGAAAAGGGCAATACGTTGTTTTATAATCACTTGTGCTATTAGAAGATTAAGAGGTCAGACAACAGTTCATAACTCAATGTTGATTCACGTTTCACGTTTTATGCGTTGGCAGGATCATATTGCAGAATTAGTATCCAATCAATTTTTATACTACAGAAGAGGAATCGAGCAGAATGATCCAGCTATTTTAGAAGAGTTTCGCTCTACATTTGAAGTGGATGAAAATGGATATAAATCATTTGTTACGGTTTCTCAACAAATTTTAAATTCTAACCTCAAAAATTTAGATTCACAAATTCAGGTTCATAAATGGAGTGACGTTTTACAACATTTGAATGATGCTGCATCTCGCATCGAAGTAAAATCTATTCACGGAGGTTCAAGGGAAGCATTAGACTATTTCGACCACAAAAATGGACTTTCAGTAATTGCCGTTGGTGGCAATAAACTTTCAAGAGGTTTGACTTTAGAAGGACTTTCTGTTAGTTACTACTTAAGAGCCTCTAGAATGTATGATACGCTTATGCAAATGGGGCGTTGGTTTGGATATCGAGGTGGATATGTTGATTTATGCAGACTTTTTACAAGTGCTGAATTACACAAATGGTATTGTCAAATCACCGACGCTTCTAATGAGTTGAGACAAGAATTTGAGTATATGTCCGAGGACGCTAAATCAACACCAGAAAAATATGCTTTGAAAGTTAGAACCTTCCCTGGTACTTTACTAGTTACCTCATTAAATAAACTCAAAAATGCTGTCTATTTCGATTTAAGTTATTCTGGTAGATTGGTTCAAACAACTGTTCTTCTCCCAAGAAAGGTGGAAGCAGAAAAAAATTTGAGTGTTCTCAAAAGTTTTATTTCTAAACTAGATACACCAAAATTTGATAAAAATGCATTGATTTTTAAGGAAGTTAATGCGAGTATATTGACTGATGAATTCATATCAAAATTTCAATTTCATTCAGAATTAAAAACTATTAATGTTCCGCTTTTGAAGAAATATATTTCAGATTGTAATTCTAAAAATGAGTTAACAAATTGGACTATAGCAATATTTTCTAGTCAAGACAAAGATGCTTTGGAATACCCTTTATATATTAAGGATTCATTATACAAAATAGGATTGACCAAAAGGAATTATGAGGAAAACACTTGTCCTATTGAGGATAATCTCTTTTTAGTAAACAACTCACAAGTCATTTCACCCAGACACGAATTTGTTGACATTGAATTTCTGCCTGAAAAGCCCACTGGTAGACAAATTAGAAATATAAGAGATCCAAGGAATGGTTTATTAATGATTTATCTCCTGGATTCGCAATACATTAAATTAGATCACAATATTCCTCTTGTTGCCTTTGCTTTCAGCTTTCCTGAAAGCCCAAGTGATATTAAAGTTAGATATGCTGCACATAATCAATTAATTGACTATCTAGATTGGGAAGAAATAGATGAAGATTACAATTATGACGAAAATTGAAAATATTTGGCTGGGACTAGAAAATGAAATTTCCAATCATTCTGGTTTACTTTATAAAAGGTATTCAGCAGATGTATTGCCTGATGTTTTTATTGCATTAAAAAATCCAGAAAAATTAAGGTGTATTGCATTTAGAATAAGTGCTGCATTTCCATTTAATGAAAGTCAATGGAATATATTCAAAGATATCAAGATTGAAACGCTTCCTGATGAAAGAGACCAATCGAAACGATTTTTACTAATTCTTTTACTAAACAAACAGCATAAAGATATTTTCTCTACCCTTTGCGAAGATTTGATATTTGGAGTTTCAAACGTGTCCACGGAACAAAACTTAGTTGAAAAACTATTGGAGCGTTTGGCTAAATGGCAATCATTGTTTGAAAAAATTGGCAAACAAGGTTTATCTGATGCAGCACAAAGAGGGCTTTACGGTGAAATTTATTTTTTGCGATTTTTTTTAACTAATTATTCTGACAAAAATTATTGTGTTAAATCTTGGCTCGGCCCAGAAAATTCTATTCAAGACTTTCAATACGCAAACTGGGCAGTAGAAGTAAAAACCACACACGGAAATAATCATCAAAAAATTCATATTACTAGTGAAAGACAATTAGACGATTCCATTATTGAGAAAATATTTTTATTTCATCTATCTTTAGATGTCAGAGTTGGAAATGGTGAAACTTTAAATAGTCTGATTGATGAAGTTTCGGAATTATTGAAAGACAACACAATTGCTTCCAACTTATTTAAGTTAAAATTATTGGAATCTGGCTATTTTGATATACACAGACCCCTTTATGAAGAGAAAGGTTACACTATTCGTCAAGAAAATATATACCGAGTTACAGGTAACTTCCCAAGAATAACCGAAAATCAAATCCCAATCGGTGTTGGTGATGTAAAATATTCTATAGTTTTATCTGAATCTGAAGAGTGGAGAATTAGTAATGAAATCCTTATAGGAGAAATAATATAACAGTTTATGGAAAACAAAGAATTACAAAAGTTCTATATTGACCTTCAAGAAGAAATAAATTCAAGCCTTATCTCTGAGGAAGAAGGTACAAATCCAGAACAGATTTTTACAGAGCTTGCATTATCTTATTTATCCGAAGCAGGTGAGACTGAAAATTATCGAGTTTGTTTCGATGAAAAGATTAGTAAAAGAGGTGTCGAACATAAGATTAATGGATACTCACTTTATGAAAATTACGAAACACTTGATTTGTTTGTGACTATATACAATGGGGACTCTACTATTCAAAGTATTCAAAAGGGTGATGCAAACAAAACAATAGAAAGAGCTGTAAAATTCTTCAGAAATGCTATTTATAAGGATTATGTGAACGAAATAGAGGAAAGTTCTGAAATATTTGATCTTGCTCAAACTTTAGCAAATGTTCCTGAAGTCAAAGAATATCTAACTAGGGTAAATATTTTTTTATTAACAAATGGTGAGGTAAAATCAGATGTAAAAATTTCTGATACCATTGCAGGCTATACAATATTTTACAGAATAATTGATATCAACTATCTTTTCAATCTCTCAGATAAATCTAGAGTTCCTATTGAAATCGATTTTGAACAAGCTGGGTATAAGGTACCTTGTATAGTTAATGAAATTGAAAATACGGAGTATCAATCATGGCTTGCAATAATCCCAGGTATAGCACTTGCAGATATATATGAGCAATATGGAGCAAGACTTCTGGAGCAAAATGTTCGTTCATTTTTACAATTTACTGGAAAGATTAATAAAGGAATCCGAAATACAATATTAAAAGAGCCACATATGTTTATGGCATTTAATAATGGTATAGCTGCTACCGCTGAAGAAATTACCATTACTGATTTGCCCAACAATCAAGGTAAAACAATTGCTAAAGTAAAAGATTTTCAAATAGTTAATGGAGGCCAAACAACTGCATCTATATATCATACATGGAAAAAAGATAAAGTTGATATTTCAAATGTCTTTGTTCCAGTTAAACTGACTATTGTAAAAAATAGGGATAATTTTTCTGAAATAGTTGGACGTATAGCAGAATATGCTAACACTCAAAATAAGGTGTCTGCCTCTGATTTAAGCTCAAACAAAGAAAATCACGTAATTATAGAAAAGCTTTCTAGAACAATTTGGGCACCACCAATTCACGGGGAAACAATTCAAACACGATGGTTTTACGAACGCTCAAGAGGGCAGTATAAAAATGAAAGGGTAAGATTTGGAATTACGCCTTCCAAACGAAAACAATTTGATAAGCAGAATCCAAGAAGTCAAATGTTCACTAAAGAATCTTTGGCAAAATTCATTAATTCATATAAGGAAGTATATAATGGAAAAAAGCTGGTAATTGGACCACACGTAGTTGTGAGAGGAAGTCAGAAAAATTACGCTCAATTTCTAAATTATAATTTCAATTTTAAGCCAGATAATATTTGGTTTGAAGATGCAATAGCAAAGGCTATTCTATTTTCCTCTGCTGAAAAGATATATGGAGTTAAGCCCAATGCAATTGGTGATATGCGTTATATCACAGTCCCTTATTCAATTGCTTGGCTAGGTTATAGACTAAACTACAAACTTGATTTATACAAAATATGGAAAAATCAATCGCTGAGTGAAAATTTAAAATCCAAATTATATGAAGTAATGTCTAAAGTAGAGGAATATATCAAAACAAATGCTCCAGGCTCTCTATATGGAGAGTGGGCAAAAAAAGAAGAATGCTGGAATGCTATAAAAAATGAAAGTTTTGAAATTAATCTCGAAAACTTAAAATCTGATTTGGAAGATGAATCGATTGAAAAAAGAAAAAAACTATCCGAGGATGAAACTCAAAAAGTTGAGATAGAAGCTTCGCTTAATAGACTAAAATCTATACATCCTAAAACTTGGAAGAAAATAGAAGAATGGGGAAGAGAGACAAAAAACCTTACCCAATATCAATGTGATATGGCTTTTACTCTGAGAAATAAGATTAAAAACAACAGAACAATTTCAGATGTAGAAAGGAGTCAAGGAGAAACTATCCTTAATATTGTTGCAGAGATTAATCCAGAATTATTTTTTGACATGGAAGATTTTTTTGAAGAGGACAATAGTAAAAAAGTTGAAGAAGTAGAAATAACACTAGACCTCATCGAAAGAATTGTGCTATGGGATAAAAAAAATAAACGACTTGACGCATATAAATACAGGTTTATGGTAGATCTTTTAGAAGGTAGGAAAGCCCTAACCGATAGGAACAAATATTTAGCAAGACTAAACTTAAAGACAGTAGAGAAGTATGGATTTAGATAATTCCCTTACTAACAGCCACACACATTGCCAAGCCGCACCTGCCAACGCTCAAACCCAAGCTTGGCAAAGAGTGTGTATGCCCAGCCGCACGACCAAAACGACCGACAAACCAATAGACGAAAAAGAACACCGAAGCGATAACATCACCTATACGCAAGCAGGGGTTTCGTGCTTCGTAGGACAGGAATGTGGTAAATTTAAAGTTCAGTTCTTCGTAGGAAAGTTTAGAGGTTAAAATCCCTGCCTGCGTATAGCTGAGAAACGTTATTGCAATGAATTATTTATTTTTGCAATGGTTATTGGTGTGAATAATCTGGTAATTGTTTTGTTTATCACGATTAAATCACAAGTCGATGAAATCAACAGTACTAAAATGTGATGATTGT
>FZPS01000059.1_pt689 | contig 16716 bp, 15 predicted proteins | sample 1817821 | NCBI WGS metagenome assembly FZPS01 (sample SAMEA104158645, study PRJEB21678) | metagenome | place: Germany | collected 2015-04-21
GTCCTAGCCGATAGACGAACGGGCCTTGTGGAGCCTTTTATGTCTCTTTTTTGTGCTCTTTCTGTATTTAACTTTAGAACAGCGATGCAAATGTAGATACTATTTTTTTAATACCAAAACATTTCTATATAAATATTTTAAACTTTTTCTTTCATATTGCTTAATAAGTAGAATAAGAATGCCTCTAAATCTTCAATTTGAGGAATATAACAATCATAAAATTGGTTTGTGTGTTTTTTTGAAAAGAATTTATTTGTAGATTTGTTTAACTAAAATAGGTTATGTAAGATGTTAGATAAAACTGATGGAGTTGTACTCCGGGTATTAAAACATACCGATTCTACCAGTATCGTTGATTTGTATACCAAAGATTTTGGAAGAAGATCTTATGTTGTATCTGTACCTAAGACAAGAAAATCCAAAATCAAATATCATCTTTTGCAGCCTTTATCTCTTATAAATATAAATTTTACGACAAGATCAAAGTCTTCTTTGCCTAGAATTCATGAGATAAATGTTTTGTTTCCTTATCTTAGTATATCTTATGATCCTATAAAATCGGCGCTGGCTTTCTTTATTTCTGAATTTTTATATCGGGTTTTACGAGAAGAAGTAGCAAGTCCCTCGTTATTTAATTATTTGTTGCACTCTTTTCAATGGTTGGACCAAGCTAGAAGTAATATCGCTAATTATCATATTGTTTTTTTGATTCGCTTTACTCGATTTATAGGCTTATATCCAAATATAGAGGAATATGGCAGAGAACAATATTTTGATATGTTAAACGCTTCCTTTGTTCAAGAGAAACCATTAAATCATCCCTACTTTTTGAATCTTGAAGAGTCTAGATGGTTGTTAAGGTTAACCCGTTTAAACTACGAATCCATGCATCGATTATCATTAAACCGACATCAACGTAATCGATGCATAGAAGTAATAGAAAGCTATTATAGGTTACATCTACCTACATTTCCTGAATTGAAGGCAACTTCTGTATTAAAAGAGCTATTTAACTAATTAACTGAGTAAGTCTCTAACGATTTGTGATATCAGTTTTCCTTCTGCTCTTCCTGCAAATTTTTGAGTTGCCAGACTCATCACTTTGCCCATATCTTTCATGGAGGTTGCGTTTAGTTCTTTAATGAGTTTGTCAAGTTCATTTTTTAATTCCTCCGGACTCATTTGTTTGGGAAGATATTGTTCTAATACTTTTACTTGAGCTAACTCTTCTTCTGCTAAATCTTTTCGATTTTGTTCTTCATAAATGGAAGCTGAGTCTTTTCCTTGTTTAACCAGTTTTTGAATGATACGTAAAGCTTCTTCGTCAGCTAAAATATCGCTTGCACCAGTTTGTGTATTTGCTTCAATAAAAGCTTTTTTTACATTGCGTAAGGTTTGAAGGGCAATTTTGTCTTTTGCTTTCATTGCTTTTTTTATGTCTTCACTAACGGTGTCAAATAAATTCATGATATTATTATTTATTAAAATGTAATTATGTCGTTTTCTTGGGTAATCTCATCCTGTATGCGGACTTCTTCATCTGCCGATTTGTTTTTTATTTTCTTTAAATCGGACTGTGTGCGCATAAATGTAGGGGTAGACTCTACCATTGCAATAATATTGTTGTTATCTAAATCTTCCGGATTAAATAAATAGACGTTGCGAACTTTCCGGCGATTTTTTGCTCCAAAGGTCAAAGCCTCTTCACCATAGATTTTATAGATCCGCTTTTTATTTCTTTCCTTCTCTTCTTCTAATTTTAATAAGCGATCTTCCTCTTCTTCTGTCCGTTTCTGTTGTACTTGTTCAATTCCGGGAATGTCTTCAACTCCAAATCCGGTAGCCAGTAAAGTGACTTTAACTTTTTTGTTTAAGTCCTGTTCTTTTGCTACTCCCCAGATGACCTCAACTTCTTCGCTAAACTTGCTCATAAAGTCGTGTACTTCATCCATCTCAGACATCTTAAGTTGAGTTTCCGCTCCAAAGGAAACATGAAGCATGACTTTCCTGGCATTAAATACATCGTTATTGTTGAGTAAGGGAGAATGTAGGGCGTCTTCTAAAGCCTTAGATAAGCGATTTTCATCTTCACCATATCCAGTACTCATTATAGCTACTCCACCATTTTTCAATATAGTTTGTACGTCAGCAAAGTCTAAGTTTACATATCCACGCAGGGTTATGATCTCAGCGATACTTTTTGCCGCAATGGATAGGGTGTCATCTGCTTTAGCAAATGCATTCATCACAGTCAGATCAGCATATATTTCACGTAGTCGCTCGTTGTTGATAACTAGTAAGGCATCAACATACTTAGCTATTTGTTCTACACCATCTAGAGCTTGTATTATTTTTTTCTCACCTTCAAATAAAAAGGGAATCGTAACAATGCCTACCGTTAGGATGTCCATTTCTTTAGCAATTTGAGCTATAACAGGAGCAGCTCCGGTTCCTGTTCCACCTCCCATGCCCGCTGTGATGAAGACCATCTTGGTTCCATCATTTAATAAAAGCTTGATATCATCTATGCTTTCTTCCGCAGCTTTTTTTCCCAATGCCGGAATGTTTCCGGATCCTAAACCTTCAGTAACGGTTTTTCCTAATTGAACTTTGGTCGGGACAGGAGATTCACCTAAAGCTTGATTATCAGTATTACAAAGTGCAAAAGTAACGTCGTGAATGCCCTCTCTGTACATATGGTTTACTGCATTGCCACCACCTCCACCAACACCAATCACCTTGATAATTTTAGGTGAATCTATGGGAATGTCAAAATTAACGACTTTGTTTGCATCCATATATTTTATTCTTTAAGTTATATTATTGTATGTCATCATCAGAGAAGAAGGTATCAGTCAATGAACTGAACCAATTGCCTTTTTTATCCTTAGCTTTTTCTTTTTTTCTTTCCTTAGCTTTTCTGTTTTCCTCTTCTTGTCTCTTTTTCTCTTTTTCTATTGCTGTCTTTTTAGCTTCTTCTTCTTGCCTTTTTAAATCTTCATCATGCTCAAATAAATCTACAGGCTCTTTCATTACTGGAATTTGGCGACAATTTTCCTCTCCTGTATAAAGTAAGCCTATGATAGTATTCTTATTAACATCCTCTGCGAATTCTTTGATTGAGGTGTGTATTTTTAGTGTGCTATCAGCAATTCGTACTTGAGCTATTGTAGTCTTTTCTTGTATCAATTTGCGAAGATTTTTTATTTTAGAAGCACCGCCTGTTAGTATAATACCGGCTAATAATTTATCGTCATAGCCAGATAGTTGTATTTGATACCAAACATTAGCTACAATTTCTTCCATTCGTGCTTCTATGGCTAATTGAATATCTTCCAAATCAATTTTTCTGCCATCTTCAAGTGTGTATTTTGCTTTTTCTTCTTCTTCTGAATTTTCTTGACCATTTTTCTCTAGCCAAGCATTGCCAATTGAGAGTTTTATATTTTCAGCTTCATCCTCTTCAATTTGAAGAGTCATTAAATCTTTGGTGATATTCTCTCCTCCTAGAGGTATTACTGTAAGAAAACGTAAAATATTATCTCTATAAATTGAAAGGGTGGTAGTATTGGCGCCAAAATCAATTAAGGCACACCCTGCTCGTTTTTCTTTTTCTGAAAGAATAACATTTGCTGTAGTTAATGGCGAAACAAATATTTCCGCTATCTCTATCTTGGCCTCTTCAAAACAATATTCTATCCGTTTTTTCAATTCTTTATTGGCTACTATGTTCAGGAATCTCCCCTCTATGTGGTCTGTTGCCACCCCCTTAGGGTCAATTTGTAGGTTATTTCCTATTTTATATTCCTGAGGGGCTACCTCTAAAATGTCTAAGTCAATGAGAGGGATTTCCATGTTCTCATCACTTAGTAGATCTAATAGTTTTTGATCAATAATTTTGTCTTCTTGTAAAACAGCCTTGGCAATGCTATTATGGACTGAACGAAGAGATTGTCCAGAGACTCCAACATACACTTTTGCTATTGATTCATTCAGCTTGCCTTCTAGCACATTTATTATATTATTTAATGCCTGACTTGTTTTATCTAAGTTGTAAACGATTCCTTTACGGATAAAATCTGTTGAGTTTTCATCCGCATAAGCCAATACATTAATGCTACCGTCACTGTTTTTTGTTCCAGCTATGCCCCTTATCTTGGATGATCCAAGTTCTATAGCAGCGATAAAGTTTGTTATTGTCATATTCTCTTGTTTTATCTTTTCGTACAAATAATCTGATTGCTGTATTCCAAATTAATTCGTTTATACTTATTCCAACCAACCGAATTTAGTCCTTTAATGTAGAAGTTTTTTAGTCTTTCCAATTTGTTTTCAAACTCATCCAGTTTTCCTAAGTGAATGATGTGGTCTCCAACTCTGGGGACTAACTCAACCTCTTGGTTGCTTAATACATTTATCTGTTCTATTTGAGCATCCCAAAAAGGATTGTTATGCAAAAATACGCCAAATTTGTATAACTCATTGGTTGCAAACGATTTTTCCACGTTACCTGTAACAATAATTAAGTGTGATACACATTTTGTGTTATGGGGCATAATAGCTCCTTGATTATCTATAAAATAATCATTTTTTTGATTCATAACCCTTAAAATAGGAATACGTTGATAAACTTCCACGCAAATCTTGTCACTGGGTGTTTTATAACACTCCACCCGATCAATCAATGAATTCTGTTCCAATTCCTGTTCCACTTCAAAAGTGCTTATTTCTGTCATTTTTTTCCCTACAGGATATAGCCCTTTTTTCTCTAGATTACGAGCAATCTCTTCACTAGTAATAAAATGGATCTTCAGTGTATCTTTAATTATAAGCTCTATTCCGGTACATACTGTATCCATTGGTTTTTTGTTAAAAGCCACCATGGCCATGACCAAATAGACAAGGGTGCAAAGTAAAGCTATGAGTATTAAAACTTTCCGAACCATATATAAGTTATTACAATCTATTCGTTAAAATGTTTTTAATTTCAGGAACAAAAGTATCAATATCTCCTGCTCCTAAGGTAATAAGAACTTCAATATCCTCTTGTTTGATGGCATCAAGAAGAGCCTCTTTTCTAATTAATATCTTTTCTGTCGTTGTCAGCAAAGCATCGTATATCAATTGACTACTCACTCCTTCTATTGGCTTTTCTCTTGCCGGATAAATGTCAAGAAGTATAACCTTATCCAATAAAGAAAGACTTTCTGCAAATTCTTTATAAAAATTGCTTGTGCGACTATACAAATGGGGTTGGAAAACACCTGTTATTTTTTTAGTTGGATATAGTTGTTTTATAGAGAGTATGCTTTGTCTGACCTCGGCCGGATGATGAGCATAATCATTCAGGAAAACCAGATTAGGAGTCTTTATTTGAAAATCGAACCGTCTATCTACTCCTCTATAAGACTTTATCCCCTCTTTTATTTCCTCTATACTCACTCCGATCAGCATGGCAACCGCCATTGCTGCAATGCTATTCTCTATGTTGATGGCAATGGGAACGCCTAATTGTATCTTTTCAATTTTTCCGTTAGGTGTAATAAAATCAAAGATGATTTCACCTTCTTCTATCTTGATGTTTTCAGCATAATAATCGCCTTTGCCTATGGAGTAGGTATAAATATCCACTCCTTGAGTTACTTTGGGGGTAAGTTTCAACCCTTCTTTGACGAGCAGGGTTCCTTTGGGTTGGATTAGAGAGGTAAATATTTCAAAGCTTTCCCTATAGTTTCTTTCTGATCCATAAATATCCAAATGATCGGCTTCAACTGATGTTATGACTGCTATATAAGGAGATAACCAATGAAAGGAGCGGTCGTATTCATCTGCTTCAATAACAGTATAGGGACTTGTTTTGGAAAGTAGCAGATTAGTGTCATAATTCTTTGATATTCCCCCCAAGAAAGCGTTACACCCGATATGGGATTGGTGTAGAAGATGAGCCAATATGGTGCTTGTTGTCGTCTTTCCATGAGTTCCGGCAATGCATAATCCTTTATAGGATTGGGTAATTAAACCTAAGACTTCAGCTCTTTTCTTTAATATGAAATGCTTGTTTTGAAAGAAAGTAAACTCCATGTGATTGGATGGAATAGCAGGAGTATATATCACTAATGTATCTTCTTTATTCTTAAAGATTTGAGGGATGCTGTCAATCTCATCCTGAAAATGAATATCTGCTCCTTCATCTATTAGTTTCTCTGTAAGAAGGGTTGAAGTTCTGTCGTATCCACCTACGTTCTTTCCATGAAAAAGGAAATAGCGTGCTAAAGCACTCATGCCAATGCCTCCGATCCCTATGAAATATATGTTTTTAAAGTTCTCTAAAGTCATATTCTTTCAATTCTACTTATGTGCCAACTTCAGTACCTCTTTAGCTATGATAGTAGCTGAGTTTGGGAGAGCTAAAGTAGCAATGTTTGTTCTTAGTTCATTTAATAGTTCGTCATTCGTTATACTTTCGATTGCAGTAGGGATTAACTCTTTTTCTGCATTACTATCTTTAATATACAATGCTGCTTTTTTCTCGACCAGAGCCATCGCATTTTTTGTTTGGTGATCTTCAGCTACATTAGGTGAAGGAACCAGAATTACAGCTTTTCGAAGTAAGCAGAATTCAGAAATAGATCCGGCGCCCGCTCTTGAAATGATTAGATCTGAAGCAGCATAGGCTATTTCCATCTCCTTTATAAAAGGTCTAATTTGTAAATTAGGTATAGGGGATGTTTCATTCAGCATTTTTTCTATTCTGTTGAAATATAACTTTCCGGTTTGCCATATAAATTGAATTTCCGGGTGAGAACGAATTAAGTCTAGTTGGGCCGCAACACTTTCATTTATAGATTGAGCTCCTAAGCTTCCGCCTACAATTAAGACTGTTTTTTTGTCCTTTTTCAGGTTCAGTCTTTCTAAGGCTTCTTCTTTTGTTATAGCTTTTAATAAACTTTGACGAACGGGGTTCCCTGTTAAAATTATTTTTTCTTGAGGAAAGAAACGATCCATATTAGGATAAGCTACACAAATCAAATTTGCCTTTTTTCCTAAAATCTTGTTGGTTATTCCTGCATAAGAGTTTTGCTCCTGAATTAAAATGGGAATCCCTTTTTTAGAAGCTACATTCAGTGTAGGACCGCTTGCATAACCTCCAACTCCCACTGCTACATTCGGCTTGAAATCCTTAATTATTTTGCGAGCTAATCGCTGACTCTTGAATAGTAGATAGAGTACTTTAATGTTCTTCCAAAGTTTTTTGCGATTAAATCCCATTATGGGAAGTCCTTCTATGGGATAACCTGCGTCGGGCACTCTTTGCATTTCCATTTTCCCTAAAGCACCCACAAAAAGGAAATCGGCGGAAGGACATAATTCCTTTATGGCATTAGCTATTGCTATGGCCGGAAAGATGTGTCCTCCTGTACCCCCTCCACTAATAATTATCTTGATATTCCCTTCCATCTGTTTTTTATTTAAACTCTTCATCATAGTCCATTATGGGGGCGACTTCTAGCGTGTTGTGTTCTTCAATGCTTTGGTCATTTTCTAGAGTTTCCAGTTCTTTATCCAGATCTTCCTGTTCCTTCTTTTGTGCATACCTGCTTATACTCAGAATAATGCCAATATAAGCACTATTAATAATAGTACTTGTCCCTCCTTTACTAATCAGAGGAAGAGGCTGTCCGGTTACCGGTATTAAATCTACTGCAACCATCATATTTATCAGAGCCTGAGTAACCAGCATTAATGCCACTCCTATGATTATCAGGGCAGGAAAAGGATGCTTACATTTATTGGCAATTCTTCCTACCCGAATTAATAGCCATAAATAAAGAAGTACAACACCTCCGGCTCCGATTATAAGACCAAACTCTTCAATGATAATGGCATAAATAAAATCAGAGAAGGCCTGGCTGAGAAAATCTCTTTGAATAGAGTTCCCCGGGCCTTTTCCCAGAAAGTGACTTGAAGCTATAGCTATGTTTGCATGAGCTATTTGCCCATCTTTATCAAGGTCAAATTGTTCCGGAGGAATTACTTCAGAGCTCGTAAAGTTCTCAACTCTACTTTTCCATGTTGCTAATCTGTGCAGCAAAGGAATTTCAGTATCTGATGGAACCAAATAGAGTGCACCAAAGAAAAGGACACAGCAAAGAATTCCTAATCCGGTAAGCTTTAGTACTATTTTACTCGATAACCTTCCTACTATGAGCATCAGATAGGTCACAAAAGCAATTAAAACTGCTGTTGAAAGGTTTTCAGGGGCAATTAGGGAGCAAATAGGGATGATAGCTATAGCTATGAATTTAAAGGCCTTTTTTCCCGGTATATCATTTTCTTCTCTGAATCGAGCTAAAAAATAGGCTGTTAAAATAATAATGGACATTTTAGCTAGTTCGGAAGGTTGAAATTGAAATCCAAATAAACTCATCCATCTTGAAGCTCCGTTAATTCGTTCACCCGTAACTAATCCAATGGTGATGACAGCAATTAAAAAGAGTATGGAAATTGGCCATAAAGTAAAGCCTATGGTTTTAATGCCTTTACAGGAAAAATGTTGAAAAAGAATAACTGCAGCTAAACCAATGGCTAACATGGTTACATGTTGCCTGATGGGCAACCAGTGATTCCCACTTTCATAGGTCAATGTGCTCGCGGCACTGAATACTTCAATAATTGAAATAACACATAACAACCCATATATTATCCAGATTACGGGGTCTCCTTTGAATATCTTTTTTAATAAATCCATTTTTACTTCGTATTATAAGTTTAATACCGCTTCCTTAAATTGATTGCCTCTATCTTCGTAGCTCATGAATAAATCAAACGAAGCGCATGCAGGACTTAAGAGTACTGTCTCTCCTTTTTTTGCTATGTCATAAGCTGCATATACGGCTTTCTGCATACTGTCAACCTCTACAATGGGGATTTCTAGTTTATCAAAAGAGCGATGTAGCTTATCATTGTCTTTCCCTAAGAAAATAAGCCCGGAAGCTTTTTCCTGTATTAAAGGTTTCACCTCTTCATAGTTGTTCCCTTTGTCTACTCCTCCCAATATTAGGATGATTTTTGATTTTATGCTATTTAAAGCATACCAGCAAGCATTGATATTGGTAGCCTTGGAGTCATTGATGTAATCGACTCCTCGAATGCTGGCGACATATTCCAATCGATGTTCAACTCCTTTGAAATCGGATAAGGCTTTTCGTATTTTTTCATTCGTGATGCCGGAGATCTTAGCTGATATTCCAGCAGCAAGAGAGTTGTATAGGTTGTGTCTTCCGGTAAGTGCTAATTTCTCCTGTTCCATGTTAAAGTCTATCGGCTCAGTAAAAACAATTTTATTGTTATCTGCATATCCAACAGAACCTTGTTGTCTTCTTTCAGAAAAAGGATATAAATGGGCTTGAATCCCATGCTTGCCAAGTTCCTTCTTTATTATTGGATCCTCATTCCAAAAAACGAAAGAATCTTCCGGTGTTTGATTTTGTGTTATTCTGAATTTTGCTTCAACGTACTGCTGCATGTCATTATTATATCGATCTAAATGATCAGGAGTTATGTTCAACAGTACAGCAATGTTGGCTCTGAATTCGTACATATTATCTAATTGAAAAGAACTAAGCTCAATAATATAATAATCGTATTTTTCAGTCGCAACCTGCAAGGCAAAACTTTTTCCTATATTTCCGGCTAATCCTACATTCAATCCCGCATCTTTAAATATATGATAGATGAGGCTGGTTGTTGTAGTTTTACCGTTAGATCCGGTAACACAAATCATTTTTGCATTTGTATATCTTCCGGCAAATTCAATTTCTGAAATGATTGGAATGCCTCTGTCCTTAAGTTCTTCAATGATGGGAAGGTTATTTGGAATACCGGGGCTTTTTATGATTTCATCTGCATTCAATATCTTATCCAGAGTGTGTTGCCCTTCTTCCCAAGGGATATGATAAGAGTCTAAGAGATTTTTGTAATCGTCTTTAATAAAAGAACTGTCAGAAATAAAAGTGTCAAATCCTTTAGTTTGAGACAATATAGCAGCACCACAACCACTTTCTCCTGCTCCTAATATGACTATTCTTTTTGACATGCTTATCTTATCTTTAATGTTATTATTGTTATGGCAGCCAATATGATTGTAATGATCCAAAAACGTATGGTTATTTTAGCTTCATGAAAAACTTTTGCCGGACTGGTGATTTTGTACGTGCAAGTTGGGTCTAGTTGGGATAAGGTTGTCCTAAAATGGTCATGGATAGGAGTCCGTTTGAATATGCGTTGTCTAACTCCTGCCTTTTTCCCTTTTTTGAAATATCTGACCTGTAGAATAACTGATAGACTCTCCACTAAAAATATTCCGCATAATATTGGAATAAGCAACTCTTTCCTTATGATAATGGCTAGTACGGCAATAATTCCTCCTATAGTTAAGCTTCCGGTATCACCCATAAATATTTGTGCCGGGTATGCGTTATACCAAAGAAATCCAATTAATCCTCCAATGAATGCACTAATGAATATCACCAACTCCTCACTGCCGGGTATAAACATTATATTTAAGTATTGAGCAAATTCCACGTGACTGGAAACGTAGGCCAATATGCCCAATGTCAATCCAATTATGGCTGAGTTTCCGGCGGCCATTCCATCCATACCATCATTTAAGTTTGCTCCATTAGATACAGCTGTAATAACAAAAATGGCTACGAATACAAAAACAATCCATCCTGCCGCTTGTGAATATTTGCCCAAGAAAGATACGAAATCGGCATAATCTAAGTTGTTTGATTTCAGGAAAGGAATAGTTGTCTTCGTTGATTTAACTAAATCTTTAGAATGAACAACCTCAATAGAGTTGTTTTTAGTGGGAACTTCAACATTCTCTCTAATTACTACATCGGGACTTAAATATAAGGTAAGTCCAACAATCAATCCCAGTCCTATTTGTCCTATGATCTTAAACTTTCCATGCAGTCCATCCTTGCTCTTTCTGAAGATTTTGATATAGTCATCTACAAAGCCTAAAGCCCCCAGCCATACAGTAGTAATAAGCATTAAAATCATATAAATGTTATGCAGCTTGCCTAGTAGTAGCGAGGGTATGAGTATAGAAACGATTATGATCACTCCACCCATACTGGGAACGCCAACTTTATCCACCCCAAAAGGATCTATTGTCTTATCTCGTTGTATCTCTGTAATTTGTTTTTTCTTTAGCAGATCTATGAATTTGTCTCCCCAAATTGTAGAGATGAGGAGAGCCATGATGATGGCCATTAAAGCCCGGAATGAGACATAACTAAACATTCGGGCTCCCGGAAAATCAAACTGTTCTAACCAATCAAACAAATAATACAGCATTCTTTTTTATTTAGAATTAAAAATAGCGTTAATTTCCTCTTTATCGTCAAAATGGTGTCTTATACCTTTTATTTCTTGATATGTTTCATGTCCTTTACCTGCTATGAGGATAACATCATTGGGTTGTGCAAGAAAGGAGGCGGTACGAATAGCTTCTCGCCGATTAATTATGCAGAGAGTTTTTTCCCTCTCTAAAGGGCTTAACCCTTGTAGCATATCTTCAGCTATTGTTTGTGGATCTTCAAAACGTGGATTATCAGAGGTGATAATCACCTTATCACTCCTTTTTGCTGCTTCCTGTGCCATAAGTGGTCTTTTTCCTTTATCTCTGTTTCCACCGGCTCCTACCACTGTTATAATCTTTCCTTGATTCACTAAGATGTCTTGAATTGTTTTTAGTACATTGGCTAGAGCGTCCGGTGTATGAGCATAATCTACTATAGCTATTTTATTGTCTCTAGAATGTAGGGTCTCAAAACGACCTGATGCAGGTTTTAATGCACTTAAAGCAATTAGTACCTCTTCCTCTTTCTGACCAAGCAACATTGCCGTGGCATATGCCGCTAATACATTATATGCATTAAATTCGCCACTAAAGCGAACCATTATTTCTCTTCCGTTTAGATGCAATAACATCCCTTTAAAATGGGATTCTATGATCTTGGCTTTGAAATCACTTAATTTGCGTAATGAATAGGTATATATCTTGGCTTTAGTGTGTTGAACCATAACCTCTCCATTCTTATCGTCAATATTTGTAAGGGCAAAAGAGGTGTTTGGAAGCGAATCAAAAAAAGATTGTTTGACCTTTAAATAGTTTGAAAATGTTTTGTGGTAGTCTAAATGATCCCTTGTTATGTTGGTGAATATGGCTCCTGCAAAATGAATTCCGCAAATTCTTTTTTGATCAATCGCGTGCGAACTAACCTCCATGAACGCATATTGGCATCCGGCAATCACCATTTCATGTAATAATTTATTAAGAGTGATTGCATCGGGAGTTGTGTGTGTGGCTTCCGTTTTTTTTAGGTGTATATAGTTACATACTGTTGATAATAGTCCTACTCTATAGCCTAACTTTGTGAATAAATCATATAAAAGGGTTACTGTAGTAGTTTTTCCGTTAGTTCCTGTAATTCCTATAAGCTTTATTTTTTTTGAAGGATAATCATAAAATTGAGTCGCTACAGACCCTAGGGATTCTGTACTGTCCTCGACTTGAATGTAAGTGATGTTAGGATTAATATCTTTGGGTAGAACTTCACAGATAACAGCACTTGCTCCATTTTCAAGAGCAGAAGCTATATAGGAATGTCCATCGGTTGCAGTTCCTTTTATTGCTATGAAAAGTGTGTTCTCTTGAACTTTTCTTGAATCCAATTCAATGGTTGCAATCTTTATATCGAGCGATCCGATAATCTGTTTTACTTCTAAGTTCTTAATGATTTCCTTTAATTGCATAGCTTACACATTAATTCAGTATTAAACTGATGGTCTGACCTTTTTTGATGCTTGAACCCTCATTGATGGATTGCTTAGTAACGTGTCCAACACCTGATAATCTCACCTGTAATCCTAATTGCTCTAATAAGAAAACAGCGTCTTTTGCCCCCATCCCTTTTACGTTAGGCACCTTATTCTGCTGTATTTCTTTGCTTTCTAAGGAAGCTAAATTAGATTCTGTCTTTGCTGATCCCCATATTTTTTTCTTTTTGTCAGTGATAAAGTCTCTTTTTGTTTCAATGTCCAGCTCATTCAATACATAAAGGGCTTCCATCATTTCTCCTCTTTTTATGTGAGGAACCACAACGCTGGTGCTGTCTTTCGCTTGTAATACATCAAGCTTTAAATCTTTGGCATAGACTCTTTCAGCGATTTTCCTAAATACAGGACCACACATATTTGCAGCAAAGGATCCGGGGCCCGACCTTTGAATAGAGATCATACAGCTATATTTTGGGTTATCAGCAGGGAAATAGCCACAAAAATTCATATTATAATCTATGACGCCACTTCTGTATCCTTTTTTTCCTTTTGAAATTTGGGCTGTTCCTGTCTTTCCTGCAATAGGAAAATGTTCGGATTGAGCTGGTTTACCGGTTCCTTCAGAAACGACAAGCTTCAGTAGCTCCTGTATTTGCTTTATGGTTTTGGCAGAGGCTATAGATGGATTCATGACTTTGGTTTTATATTCTTCAATGACTTTTCCATCTTTTACAGCGGCTGTTACTAGGCGTGGCCTCATCATTTTTCCGTTATTGGCAATTGCATTGTAAAAGTTCAGTATGTTTAGAGGTGGAAATTGTGTTTCATAACCTATGCTCATCCAGGGAAGAGTAGTGCCTACAAATTCCCCTTTCCCGGGATTCTTTACATAAGGAACCCCTTCTCCTTCAATTTGTAACTGTAAAGGCTCTGTCAGACCAAGGCGTTTTAACCCATCAAAGAATTTTTGCTTGTTGTCTTGGTAAGCTCTATCTATAGGTAGTGAGATGCCGATGTTTGAGGAATATTTAAAAGCTTCAGTCAGGGAGATGGTGCCATATCCTCCTCGATGATGATTATGATCTTTCATCAGCCGTCCGTGCATGGGGTAAACTCCATTTCCTGTTTTTATAGAGTCATTGATGTTGACTTTCCCATCTTCTAATGCGACCATCAATGAGGCAGTCTTAAAAACGGAACCGGGTTCGTACATGTCGCTAATAGCATTGTTTTGCATTTCGTAAAATTTACCGTCTCTTCCTCTGGACATATTTACGATTGCTTTTATGTCGCCTGTTTCAACTTCCATTAAAATGGCTACGCCAGAGTTGGCGTTTACTTCATATAATTTGTCTACCAATGCCTTTTCACAGATGTCTTGCATATCTACATCAAGAGTAGTAAGAATATCACAGCCATCAACTGCCGGTTCGTCAACGATGTCAATGTATCTGTTGCGAACTTTCTGTCGATGAACGATTCCGGTTTTTCCTCTTAACAGGCTGTCATAGGCTCTTTCTATCCCATTTTTTGCAATCTTGGGATTCTCTAAGAATACATCACCCAGTGTTCTTTGAGCTAAAGTGCCAAAAGGGCGTTTTCTTTGATTTTTATACTCTTTCACATGAAAACCTCCGGTATAACTCCTGAGGTTGAAGACCGGAAGTTCTTTAATTTCTTTATATTGTATATAAGAAATGGGTTTAGGATAGAGAAGGAAGTTTTGACTATTGATTTTTCGTCCCTGTAAAATTCTGTTTTTGTAAAAACTTACACTCCTGTCTGGTAATATTTTGTGCATTCCTTGCGCAATCTCATTTAAGTGGGCGAGGAGTAAAGAATCACTACCTGTGCTTTTACACGTCTTAAAATCCATGTAAATGCGGTATTCAGGTAACGAGCTCGCCATTAACTTTCCATCAGCCGATAGAATGTTCCCTCGATTGGGGTTGGTTATTACGTTTTCTCTTTCTAAGCGTTTTGCTACACTTTCCCAATAACTTCGCTCAAAAAACATAATAACCGCGGCTTTTATCAGAATGCCAATACCTACTAAAATCATAATCAAGACGATTATGGTGTAGCGGTTCAATATATTTTTTATAGGTGATTTCACAAATGTTCTTTTTTACTCTATTAAATATGGAGGAGTAGTAGATGTTTCCAGTTTACTTTCCCCTCCGGATATATAGTCCTCTATTTTGGATTGACGACTTTTCTCCATCAATTCGGAACTCCGTGTCAATGCTTCATATTTAATATCTACTAACTCTTTTCTTAACTGGTCAATTTCTAGCTGTTTATGTTGGCATGAGTAGCGATTGCTAATATAGATGATGATAAAAATCACTATAAGAATAAAGAGCCCTGCCTGTTTTTTTAAAAAGCTATCCGCTAAGATATCTCCTCCTATAAAAGATTTCCAGAATTTTTTAGGTTTCTCATTTCTCTCTTTTTTGCTTCTCATATGCCTATACTTATTTTTTTTCTGCAATCCTTAATTTTGCACTTCTTGCTCTCGAGTTCTGTTTTATCTCATCTTCATCCGGTGTAATAACCCGTCCGGTGATCATTTCATATGGAGAGATTATATTTCCATAAAAATCTTTTTTAACTATCCCTTTTATATTTCCCGATTTCATGACGTTCTTTACTATACGATCCTCCAAAGAGTGATAGGTTATAATAACTAAACGACCTCCTTTTTTGAGAAGCTGCTCTGCTGAAATCAATAACTCCTCTAATGCTAACAGTTCTTCATTAACCTCAATGCGTAATGCTTGAAAAACCTTGGCTAAATCCTTTTGAAGGCGATTGGGGGAAAATAATGGTGATATCAGCTCAATGAAGGATTCTATGGAATCTATCTGTTTTTTTTCTCTACTTTTAATGATAGAGGATGCTATTTTTCGGCTGTTTCTTAATTCCCCATATCTATAAAATATATCGGCTAACCTCTTTTCCTCATAAGTATTTAAAATCTCTTCAGCTGTTTTCTGTGATTTTTGATTCATTCGCATATCAAGGCTCCCCCCAAGTCTGAAAGAAAATCCTCTTTCTTTTTCATCGAAGTGGTGAGAGGAAACTCCTAGATCTGCAAGTATACCATCAACTTGAGTGATTTGATGGTATTGTAAAAAGTTTTGGATGTATCTGAAATTACTCTGAATAAAAGTAAAACGAGGATCCTGGATACTGTTTTTTTCTGCTTCAGCATCCTGGTCAAAACCATATAGATGCCCCTGATAGTTTAAATGATTAATTATTCCTTTGGAGTGGCCTCCACCTCCAAAGGTTGCATCAATATAAATCCCTGCAGGTTTGATGTTTAGTCCCTTAATACTCTCTTTGTATAGAACAGGAATATGATATGTTTCATTGGTTTCCTTCATATTCTTCATATTCGTGTTTATTGCCCTCCATTAACATTTCTATTGCCTTGCCAAAATCCTCAGGTGACATAAACGGTTTTTCTGTTTCTTGAGAGGTCCATATTTCAATTTTTTCATCCATTCCTATAAAACGCACCTCATTTTCAATTGACGCTAGCAGAAGATATCTTTTCGGAATCAATATCCTTCCATTGGCATCTATATTTAGAATCTCGACATCACTAACAAATTGACGAAAAACTAATTGGTGAGTGGCATTCCATTTGTTCAAACGTTGTTTTAACTCTTCTAGCTCTCTATTCCAAATGTCTTCCGGGTATAAGACCAGGCAATCTTGAAAAATATCCTTTCTCAAAATAAGCGTTCCTTCAGCTATCTTTTTTCTGAATAAAACGGGGATAAAAACCCTTCCTTTTGCATCAATTTTAGCTTCTATGTTACCTAAAAACCTCATGGCCTACCACCTTAATAT
>FZPS01000035.1_pt534 | contig 16697 bp, 12 predicted proteins | sample 1817821 | NCBI WGS metagenome assembly FZPS01 (sample SAMEA104158645, study PRJEB21678) | metagenome | place: Germany | collected 2015-04-21
ATCACGATGGACCCAAATGTCTTACAAGCGCTTCGACCAGCCGGATGTTCTCTTCCTTCGTTTTCTAAGTAAAATTTTCAATCATTTATTTTACTTACAAACAGGGTTAGACCTCTAAGTAACATGTATTTTCCCATAGAGGCTCTTGCACAATTGAAAAAGCCCTGTATTTTTTCCTGATTCAAATGCTCTCATGTTGAAGAGTCTTCGGGCAAACGGAATAGCATACAACCCGTTTCGGTTGAGAGCAATGGATCTGACAATCCTCTATCATGTGCATATCACCAAACCCTCGGTGTTGCCAGGCTGGTTTTTGGGTTATCTTTCGAAGAATGCAAGAGGTATTTTGAAAAAGAGCTCTCGTATTCGAAGAAAACGCCCCGAGGAAGATTACAATGATCCCAGGTGCCTCTTCAGCGCTTCGACCAGCCGGGTGTTTTCTTCCTTCGTCCGGACAGCCAGCCGGATGCACTGTCTTGGGGCGATTCCTTTCTTTTTGGAGAGGTCTTTGATCAACAGCCCCTCTTCTTCAAGGAGCCTGACCGCCAGATCATGGGAGGAAATAGAGGCATGCACTTCACAGAGGATGTAGTTCGCCTGAGAAGAGAACACGGTGAGGTTTTCAACTGATTCCAGCTCTTTCTCAAATTGGATCCGGGCTTCCTTGATCAGCTTCAGGGAGCTTTGGTAGCTTGAGCGGTACTTGCCCCAAATCTGCATGAAGTATTCTCCGAATGAGTTGATATTCCAGATCGACATCTCTTTGGAGATTCTTTTCATGATCTTCTCATTTGTCGTCGCAAGCACCCCGAGGCGGAGTCCCGGAACCCCGAAGGATTTTGAGATCGATTTGATGACGACAAGATGGGGGTTTTTGTCAAGAAGCTGCTGGTCGAACAGCGTCTCCGTTTCGGAGAAGTCGCCAAACGACTCGTCGACGACCAGCACGATCCGTTCTTTTTTGCTCCATTGGATCATGCGGTTCAATGCTTCATTGGTGAGACAGAAGCCGGTGGGGTTCTCCGGATTGACCAGGAGTAGCATGGAAAGGTTCTTGCCGGCGTAGAAGGAGACAATATCCTCAACCTGATAGGAGAAATCGGGATTGGAAGGAGTGAACACCAAGAGCTGTTCCTCATTCGCCCGGTTCCGGTACTCGTCGAAGGAGGGGGCCGTCAATCCGATCTTCCCTTCTTCCGTCTCCATGAGCCCTTTGATGAGTTCGGCGGCCCCGTTGCCCACCATCACCGAGGGAACCCGGAGACCGTAGTAGTTCGCCGCCAAAAGATTGTTGACCGTCTGTCCCGATGGATATTGGCGAAGCAGGTGCTCAAAGCTCTTCTGGAGCTCGTCTACTAACTTTTGAGGCGGGAAGTACGGGTTCACAAGATAGCAGAAATCAACGATCTTCCCGAAGCGCCAAAATCCCCCATAGCGGGCGTTGATCCGCGCAAACCGCTTCTCCGGGTCGGTTTCAAAGAGGATCTCGGCGATGTCCAGATCCTGGATGTCGTCGATCTCGTACCACTTCTCGTCTTCCAAGACGAGGGCGTGCATCCATGGTTCGGACAGCTGGGCGATGACCTTGAGAACCTGCTCGTAGTATTCATTGTGCCCAAGAGCGGTGCAGTAGGCTTCAAGGAAGGGAACATAGTGGGTGGTCAGAAACTCCTTGCTGAACCGATAGATGTTCACCGTCTTATAGTAGGCATCGGTATCGGAGAAGCTGAACTGGCGCTTGTCGAGAAACGTCTGGATTCTGTTCTGGCAATCAAGGGTGACGACCGTTCCGTCCATCCAAGGCTCCCAAGGAGCGACCAGAACGGCATTCTGAGAAGAGAAAGCCGCGAGCTTCTCCAGGATGCCGTCCTCGATGATCAGATCCGATTCAAGAAGAAGGGTATCCTCCTTAAGCAGGTATTCTTTGGCCAGGTAGAGGGAGTAGATGTTGTTGGTCTTGTCATAGATCGGGTTGTCGACGAATACGATGGGGGTGTTGATTGACATTGTATCGACAAAGGAGATGAGCTTGTCTCCCTTGTATCCCACCACCAGGACTATTTTACTCAAACCAAGCCGGTCAAGCTGTCTGAGAACCCGTTCGATGAGGGTGATTCCGTTGACTTCGACCATGCATTTCGTATTGTCTTTCGTCAATTCCTTCAATCGCTTTCCCATTCCGGCCGCCAAGATTATCGCCTGCATCTCTTTTCTCCTTCCATGTGCTCATACCCTATCATACACCTGTTCAAAAGACGACTGGTTTCAACCGCCACGCTTCAGATAAAACATCTTGAATCTCTTTCCCCGGTGCTATGAGGGCATAAAATTCTCTGGCAACGCATCGTGCTCTCCCGGAGTCGAAAACCGGCTTTTATACTATCGGAAAATGCTCCTTTTGGAATTATTCTATGGACTTGCTCGCCTCAGCATGCCATGCCAGAGCGTTGATTGATCCTTTTACAGGAAGTTAAGAATCAATGAGTTGCCCCAACAAAATCGAATCGGACAGCATCGTGGAACAGCTCCGTCAAGACGTTTGAGCCGGCTGTACTGCTCATGCAGGAAGAGAAGGAAAGCACCGATTAAGGCTGTCCAAATAAATACCCCTGAAAATTCTCGATTCAGGGTGCGGAAAGAGGGGTAAATGAATAATTGTGGTCAACAGGGCAAACAGCTGGAGATTCAACCCCGGTTGCGCCGCTCCCAGAGGGCTGGATCATATCCCCTCGACGAGCCTCTCGCTATAAAAGGAGTCCACGCTTCCATCGAAGAGGGATCTCTCATGTTCGATATCATACCGGACGCTTCTCAACTCGATGTCCCCATGCTCAAGATCCAAGACCGCGTATTGGGCCTGCGGATTATGGTTTCTCGGCTGCCCCACGGAGCCGGGATTGATGAAGACCGTCCGCTTTTTCCCACGCTTCGCATCCTTGTCCTCACTGGGATGGAACACCTCCCGGACAAAGCGGATGTGGGTATGCCCGCTTACGACATAGTCATAGGGCATGTATGCCGTGTTCCGGCTCTCCTCGCAGCTCATCGTTCCCCAGTACGGATCATTCAGATCCCCATGGACACAAAGGATTTTCTTCCTCTTCAGAAGCAGCTCGCGGGGCGAGTCTTCATACACATCCCTGATATATGAAAGATCCTTGTCCTTCAGCATCTTGGCTGTCGCTCGTGAAGCTTCTCTTCCCCGCTCGCTGCTGAAACGGGAGCGATCCCGGTCAAGAAGAGCCAATTCATGATTCCCTTTCAGATGGAGAAGAACCTGTTTGTCCAAAGCACGCAGCAGTTCGATGCATTGGTGCGGTCGCATGCCGTAATCGACGATGTCGCCGAGGTGGATGATCGGCAATTCGCCCCACCGCTCTCGGGCATCCCGGAGCACCGCTTCAAGGGCGGAAAGATTCGCGTGGATATCTGAAAGGATGAGTACTTTCATCACTGTTCCTTCAGCTGGGGTTCAATGATCCGCTCGATGATGAACTCTCCGACCTCCGATGCATCAGCCAGATCGACGTGCTTGGGCAGGGTTACGCCGAAAGCATTCTTGACTTTTCCAAGCAGGTCATCCGTATAGCGAAGACGTCCGTCTTGAACTCCTTCAATCCCGTCAAGAGCAAGCGAAGCGGCGTTGAGGGATCTCATCTCCTCCAAGGTGAACCAATCTTCCACAAGTCCGATATGATCGTCCGTATTGGAAACAGTGAAATCGACATAGACGGGAAACCCGCCAAGCTCACCGTTGACACCCGGCGAATGGAACACATGTCGGCTCCTATTCCTGATCGCCCCGATGATCTTGGAGATAATCTCGAAGTTGCTGCTGGCGTTCATGATGTTTCGTTTTGCATCCACCGGCATCTCGATGGCGCAACGCCGATAGATCTCCGCATGATCAAGATTTACTTGTTCTCCATCGACCAAGACGGCCAGCAACGGAGCCACTCCTTCATCATGCCCCTCCTTGCTGATGACCACGTCATGAAAGTGGCTGCACGCCAGAACGACGTCGATCCGCCTGAGATCATCGATCTTGAGAAGCTCCGCTGCGGCAAGAGTGATTCTGGGGATCAGATGGTTCAGATTCCCACTACCGAAATCCGGATACTGACCGCCCGCGCTCTTGAGCCACGGATTCACACCGTCGGAATAGGACGTGTTGATGATGATCGCCTGTGCGTCCCTGTTCGCCTCGGTGATGTTTTTTATGTATCGAACCGCCAAGGGAGTCCAAATCCCATATGCGCGAACCGTATGCCAGGAAATCGAACCGTATTTCAGTCCGCTGTAGACCCGGCTCGTGTTGACTACAACATCGGGGTTCACATCCCGGAAGAAGGCATGAAGCTGATCCAAGTCATCCAAATCCACATGGTGGAAGACGACCTTCTTATACTGTTTGAAGCGAATGCCGTTTCCGACCCGAACTATGTTGATGTCACGAAGAATCCGCTCTTCATTCCGGCCTCCAACATGGATCTCGACCGCCTGCTCATCCCAGGAAAGCAGATAGTCGAGGAGATAGTTCCCAACGCTCCCCAGTCCGAGAATGGCGATTCTGATCGGCTCTCCTCTTCCCATCTTGGCAGCAAGCGCAACCAGTTTCCTGTTGATCTCTTTCATCTGTACATCCTTTGCATCAGCGGCAATGCCTGCCGGTAATCTTCGACTGTATTGCAGTTCACCCATCCATCCACTTCCACCCAGGCGATCTTCTCAGGATCGAGACGCTGAAAGTATCGTTCAACCAACACGAGGTTCGTTCCTCTGTGTTCTGCGATCTCCTGCGTCTCGGCGATCGAGTACAAGAGTTGAGCATCATGGAACTTCCAGATCTGGGCGGAGTTCCCCAGCTTCGTGAAAGGAACCGGAATTGAAAGCGAAGCATGGTTTGTATCGTATACATAGTGGATGAGCCCACCGGTATCGGTATACACGACTACGGCCCGATCCGAACGGATCAATTCATGCTGAACCGTGACCACGCTGCGGTCGCTGTCAACGATCTTCTTCAATGATTGCCGCTCAAAGACCAAATCCCCCTCAAGAAAGGTTGCCTGCTCCACTTCAAGCTCTTTCGCCTTGCGCACCCCAAGAAGAAGGCTGTACCCGCTTCCCCAATCTCGATAGCGCTCATTGAAAACAATATGAAGGTCAAGATGGGGGAAGTACCGGGTAGCAAACGCTCCAATCTCATCGCTTCGATACCCCAACACAAGGATGACGGGACCGATATCGAGTTCTTCGGCGACTCGGAGCTGATACCCCAACAGCGAAAAGCGCGGGTCTCCTTCATGGTAGATGATCTTCGAACTCTCTCTGCCGAGACTTGAACTGAACCGGCTTGAGATTCCCGCCGAGGTGATCAATAGTCCATGCTTCATCGCCGATTCCCTTGACGGTAGGCGATGCATTCGGCCAACCCCGCATCAAGCGTCTTTTTGGGTCTCCAACCCGTTGCTTCCATCAATTTATCACAGTTGAGCATCCGACGGCGGGGATCGGCGCTTCGACTGCCCTGATAGCGGATACGCGGTTTCGGGTTGCCCAGCATCGCACCGATCTTTTCGACCAGATGCGGTATCGCAATCTCTTCGGTGGTTCCTACGTTATACACCGAGCCGTCCAACGCACTGGGAGTCATCAATAGCGCGATCACCGCCTCGGCGCTGTCATCGTTGTGCAGGAAGGTTCGCTGCGTCTCCTTCGCATGCTCCAAAAGCGTCACTTCATCGTGTTCCATTAATGAGGTGATGATGTGGGGAATGATGTGCTGGTCATGCAGCTCGCTCGGGCTGTATACATTTGCAAAGCGGATCGAACACCCCAGAATCAACCCCTTTGCGACCCGATCCTTCATCATGAATTCGGTAAGGAGCTTTCCGACGGCATAGCTGGTTCGCTGCGATTGCTCGGCGGTCGCCACCAAGACCGGCATATCCTCCCGCACCCCTCCTTCTTTGTAGGAGTCCATCGAATACACTTCGCTGGTACTGCAGTTTATATAGGAAACGAACCGGTGGGTGATGCATCGTGTGAGCATATCCTTCATTGCAAGCACATTGGTCGCAAACGTGGCTTCGATCTCATAAAAGTGGGTGGTGTGGACGACCGCTGCACAGTTGATGAAATGAAGCTCCTTTCGGGGTGATTCATCAAGACCTTTGAACAGGCGATCCATCTCTTCCCGATCATTGATGTCGTATTCATGGAAGGTGAAGCGGGAATACTCCTTCAACGCTGCGACATCCGACCGTGAACCGGCGAAGAAGTTGTCAAATCCGATCACCGAGTACCCTCGGTCAAGAAGCTTTCGTGCAACAAGACTGCCGGTCATTCCGGCGACTCCGCTGATGACGATCAGCGCATTGTGTGGGTCAATCATCAACGTCCCTCCTTGCTCACATAGTGCATGAACGCCTCCTTGTTTTCAACAGGAGTGGTCTTGGGTCTCCCCAAATCGCTTCTGTTCCCTTTTTTTACCCGTATTTCAACACAAACCGGACCTTCATGGGATTCGGAGACGAACGATGAAATTTCATGTAATGATTCTACTCGTTTCACCGTTTTGTACCCCAATCCCTTTGCTACGGCAAGAAAATCAACGGTCTTCCCGACCGTAGGCTGTCCGCCGACCGAATCGTGAGCTCCATTGTTTATGATGACATGAAGATAATTGTCCAAGCCCAGCGAACCGATGATCGCCATCCCCCCTAGGTGCATCAAGGCCGAACCGTCGCCGTCGATGCAAACTACGTTCCGTTGGGTTTCTTTCAGCGCTATTCCCAACGCGATCTGAGATGCATGACCCATCGAACCGACGGTAAGGAAATCCCTTTCATGTCCCTCCGAACGCGCTTCCCGCAGCTCATAGAGTTCCCGGGAGGCCATCCCGGTCGTGGACACGACGATCGCATCATCACGAAGACCGTCAATCAATGCCCGCAGGGCCTCTTCCCGGGTGAATGAACCAAAAGCGTTGGCCTCACTGTTGCGAGTATAGGCACTGAACGTGTTCTTGCGGATGATCAGGGCATAGGGAGCGCTTCGCTTCTTTATCGAAGCGTATGCTTCTTGAATCTGGTCAATCATCTCGAATCGATCCGATGAAAGAACCTGACAGGGAATCCCCATCGCTTCAAAGAGCGAGGCTGTGACCTTGCCTTGTTTGACATGCTGCGGCTCATCCTTTACCGTGGGTTCACCCCGCCATCCGACACAGAGAAGCATCGGAATCTTGTACACTTCCTCATCTGCGAGCGATAAAAGGGGATTGATGGCATTGCCTTGGCCGGAGTTCTGCATGTAGACGAAGGGAATCGTAGAGGATGCTAGATGATACCCACTTGCCAAGGCTATCGCATTGCCTTCATTAGCCGCGATGATGTGCCGTTTGGAATCCACGGTGTCGGTGATGTACGCACAGAGGCTCTTCAGAAGCGAATCGGGGACACCGGTAAAAAACTCCGTTCCGTGAAGTTGGAGTTGACGAAGAAAATCCACAGGATCAATCATACAGCCCTCACTTCGTCCCCGGAATCAGCTCGAGAATCTCTTTGATCGGCATGCACAGCGGATCGGCCTCTTTCGACCGTCCATGTTCAAGAATTGATTGAGCAACATTGACCATTGCAGGATAGGAAGCCCGAAGCAGGTGGTTCGCATAGATGACGATATTCACCCCCCACTCGATGAACTCTTCCTCGGTTCGATGATTGTACGTTGTCGGAACGACGACGATCGGAATATGCGAATATACCTTGCGAAACGCGAGGCAAAACGCCTTGATGTCATCACCGCTCTTCTCCTTGCTGTGGATCATCACCCCATCGGCACCCGCTTCGACATACGCAAACGCCCGCTTAAGAGCCTCTTCGACGCTTTGTCCGGCAATAAGGGCTTCGAGACGGGCGATGATCATGAACGATTTAGTCACCTGGGCCCGCTTGCCCATGCTGATTTTTTCACTGAACTCCTCAATGGGAGCAAGATCCTGTTTCACATCGGTGCCAAACAGCGAGTTCTTCTTCAGCCCGACCTTATCTTCGATGATGACTGCCGAGACTCCGTTGCGCTCCAACGTGCGAACGGTGTATACAAAGTGCTCGGCCAGCCCTCCGGTATCGCCGTCGTAGATGATCGGTTTGGTCGTACACTCCAGAATATCCGTGATGCCTTGAAGGCGGGTCGTCAAATCGACCGCTTCGATATCCGGCTTTCCTTTGGAGGTGGAGTCGGTAAGGCTTGAAGACCACATCCCATCAAAGCTCACCGTCTCGCCATTCTTTTGAACAGCAACATGTTCGACGATCAGACCGGAGAGTCCGTGGTGAACCTCCAGAATCCGCACGATCGGTTTTGCGGCTAACAGCCGCCTCAGCGTACCGAGGCGGATTTCAGGCGTTGTTCCCAAGGAACGCTGCTGCTCAACCAACGCGGAAGAGTTGAGGCCTTTGGTATACGGAATCTCAATCACTTCTCCACCGAGCCGAGCCATCGTTTCAAACACCTCGGCGCGGATTTTGCTCTCCGGTCCCGTCATCCAATCGTCCCCATGAATGATATAATCCGGCTTGTATTTCAAGAGGTTTGGAACGTAGGACCAATCCTCCTGAGGGACGACCTCCACCACCCCCTTGATCTGCTGAACCACCGCTTTCCGCTGTTCAAACGTCAGGTACGGCAGACGTTTATGAGGGGCGATCGCGCTGTCGGTAAGCAGGCCGACGATGAGATTCCCGTACGTTGCTCCTTCGGTGATGATATTGATGATCCCGGGATGGATGATGTCGCCGGTGAGGCCCAAATACACTGTTTTCATAGCCATATCAGAACCTCCAGGTTACTCCGAGAGAAGTTTGCAGATCGGTGATCGGGGCCGTTGTCCTGTAATGATCGGCATGACGGATATGCACCAGATCGATTTGCCCAAAGAGCTCAAGGTGCTGATTGCACGTATACGACCCATACGCCGAAAGTGCGAACGTCAGGCTTGCACTATCCCGATCCTTGGCATTGGAATCACGATTGTTTTTATTCCCACCCGGATGACTTGTCGTCGGAGCCGTCACCACCGGCTCATTCCCCGCTCCTCCCACAACCGACCAAAGGGTCCACTTGTCGAACGTCCCATGCCACATTAAAAAGAGATTCCCTCCCGCATTCCACCTGCCGATCTTCCGATACCCCAGATTGGCGTTCAAGACAACGGCGTCTCCGCCATGGGGATAGCCGATGAAATCTTCTTCATAGAATATTGAGGAATTGGAATACAGCCGCTTGATCGCGACGATCCAGTTGATTCCATATTCACCAATGCCCTGATTTACCACTCCATCAGCGAGGTTCCCGTCATCCCGAAGGTAGAGGTATGGGTCGGTATACACCCCTTCAAGCGAGCCGAAGAGATACCCGTCCTTTTGAGGCAGGGTTCCCTTCACCCCGAGCATATACGCCATCGCCGAGGGATAGCCGTTTTCCTCTCCCGGAAGTGCAAACTCGTCGATTGCGATCTGGGTATATATGTTGAGGTGTTTCATCGGGGAATAATCGAACTCGAACGCCAAGATCGAGTTTGCGTTTTGGCGGATATACAGGTTATGGAATACCATCGTCGGGCTGAGGATGGAAAGATCCAGATAGTTCTCTTTCGACTGATACATGATCGATTCGGAAATGACAAAGCCCATCGAATCACGGAAGAATCGCCACTCGAGCCGATGACCGATAAACATATTGATGCCGTCTATCAATATATTATGGCTGGAGGTGTGGTTTTTATTAAATGATTCGGGCCCTTCCCCTTTCGTATAATACAGGGACGGGTGAGGGAAGAAGGAAAGCAGGAGCGTGTATTTGAACGCATCCTTGAACGCCGTATATCTTCCGAGGTTGTGGTAGGTGAGATGCTCGTCGATCATGAAGTTCCCGCTTACCCCGGGCCCCCATGCCGCCTTCTCCCGTCCGATCGTGATGTTCCAGGTGGAGCCGCCAAGCGAAGCAAACGCTCGATACGGAACTCCCCAATCGGAGGCGTTGTACTCTTTTCCGAACCCGAAAAACCTGAGATTGCTTTGAAACGCCGTCGTTCCATAGAGATCGGAGGCTTGATAAGGTCCCGTGAACTTGGTTCCGACAATCGGGTAGGAGGTAAACCCGTATACTCCGTCTCCGGGCCATGTCTCAAGAATGATATCAACAAGAGGGCGACGCTCCTCATAGCCGCGGGTCCAATCCTCGGGTTTGGTGAAATCATCTATATTCGTGTGGATGTATGCTTCGAGAGACAGGGGAAATGAGAAAGAGAACACCTTTGCAGGGGGTTGGGCTTCCTTCCGAATGGAGTCATACGCTTCCCGTTCGATCTTCGAAAGATTCCCGTAGTTGATCCGATCCAACAGATGGTACACCTCCGCGCTGCTATACGGGCGGGATGTGGAAGGCAACGCTAAACCTTGACTGATATAGAGGAAATCGATCAATTCATAGATGGGCGATGAAAGCGGATGGATTTTTTGCAGATTCCCGGCAAATAAAAGAGGTATCCCGACGATGCATAGTGCAAGCAACACAATCCATTTCTTCATAAGCATTCCTGTTCCCGTTTGAGTATACCATCGTTGAATGGGTGAAGCTAGCGACGGATTCCCACCCGGTCGAACAACGGTCTTCCGTCATCCGCGCCCCCGACCACGATGCCGTCTTCGACCACGACTCCTCCCGTCACATACGGATAGAGCGTCTTCCGTTCCATCCGGAGCCGGTCGAACAACACGTCATCGTCATAGATATAGGCGAACACGGCGGGAAGGACATCCTGAAGAATCCTGATGTCGTATCTGGTCTCGTATCCTTCTTCCGGCCAGCGGATCGCCAGCAGCGTTCCATATCGGTCTTGAACATCGTACCGGGTGATGTCACCAAGCGAATATGCCGGAACGTTGAGGTCTTTGCCGTTCTTGGTCAGATACGGCCCATGATCGGCCGCCACGATGATGAGGGCATCGGGGTTGTGTTCAAGGGCGATTGCCAGATCGTCTTCGATGATGTCATTCGCCCAGGGAAGACGATCCGCCCACATCTCGGTTTCATTATCCGCCAAGACCCCGATGTCGGTCGTGTGCCCCGGAACATTTTCATGAGTATATAAAAAGCGCGGTTGCTGTGATTGGACACGCAGGAAATTCCTCTTCTCTTGGGTGAACTCTTCCTCGGTCGTATGACCAAATGCGGCGTCGAAGCGGAACATCCCCTCCGAGATCGCCGAGATGAGAATCCTTGAGCTCCTGATATTCACATCACCGTCTTCCGGATTGGGGAAATAGGAATCATGCACCGAGGGGTCGATCCTCACTCCCCTGACCATGTAGTCGTTCGGCATGATCGAATAGTTCATATATCCGGCTTCCTTGAAAATCTTCAGCCCGTTTGCATCCTGTGCCAGGACTTTTCGCAGGTTCGTCGACCAACCCGCTTGTTCAAAATCCATGACGTGTGCAATGGACTCAAGGGAGATCGGACCGACGCTGTAGGTTCCATCATAGACGGCGAACCCTTTATCAAGAAGGCTCTCATACATCTGCCGATTGTCGATGCCGTAGAACTCGAGGGTCTCCTCATTGGGATAGGAATCGTAGATCAGCAGGTACACGTCCGGGGTCTTTTGAGCCGACCGTCCGGCGACGACCGCCACTTTCCCGCTTTGAGTCGTCACTCGTTCTTCTCCGATCCCCAGCGTCGAATAGACCGCGCTTCCCAGCGTGACGACAAAGAACAGAACCGAGAACACATACAAGCCCTTCTTGTTGATTCCATAGAGGACGAAGATCATCAGCGCGATCGCCAGAAAGAGGGGAACCTGAATCCGTTTCCTTCCCATTCCGAAGATGCCGATAAAGTTCGCCATGTTGAACAGATGGAAGGCCAACGCAAGACCGATCGTGACGGTGAAGTGCTTTCGCATTAAAGGACTTAGGAAGTAGGGAACAAGAATCACCATGCCAAAGGAGAGTGCCAGGAAGAATCCCAAGACCGCAAGCGAGTCCCCGAAGAGAAGGATGTCCTGGTTGGCTATCACATACTGGGTGATCGGGGCCATCGGAAAGAGCAGAAGCCAAAGTTCCTTAAGAGAAAACGGCTCTCTTTTCCGGACAAAAGAACATGCTCCTCTTTCCCGGATCCAGATGAGGACAACCGAACCGATGAGTGGAAGCGGAAGGACTTTGGCCACCCACGGCAGTCCCTGAGTGACAAACTTGTAATTGAACCCGTCGACCACCAGAATCCGCTTTCCGATGAGCAGGTATCCATAGAAGAGCACCAGAGCGAAGAACGCTTCCAGATAAAAAGAAGGATCGAACAGCGTTGATACGACCGCCCGGATCTTGCCTGTCCATCCCTGAGGTTCCGAAGAAACCGGTTTGGAAATCGCTTCTTTGGTTCGAGGAAGAGTGTTCAGCGTTCGTTCGATGAAGTCCGCTCCTCTTCTTCCGCTCTCCCCCGGATAGCGATCCATTCCCATCTGAGCTTCTTGGAACGATGCTTCAAACGAGACGGGGTCCTGAAGGGTCGCACTGATGATCGCAGAGAGATGCGGAAGATTCTCTTCACCAAGCGTTCTTCCGATCCGGTCTAAGATCTCGACGTTCCACGGCTCGCGATCGACGTCCATCGCATCACGGCCGCGCTTGTCGAAGATTCCTTTGAAGGTGAGAATCGGCTTCTTGAAGAGAAAGAGGAAATCGAAGATGATTCCCGAGAAGTCGCTGACCATGATGTCCGCCTGACCCATCGCCTCCAGACCGCTGTTTCTTCGATCCCAGCGGAGGTTCGAGGAATCGGGGAACGAGGCCTGAAGCTCTTCCATCAACCTTCTTTCGGCGATGAAGGACTGGGGGTGCGGCCGGACGATGATGTTGTACTTCTTGTCCTCGGTGAGGGCTTGGAGAACCGCTTTCCCATATCTGGAGAGCAGGCCGTGGCTTCCCCACGTTGGAGATACCAGCACCACGGGCTTCTCTTCTTCAAACCAAGGCTCCTCTTCACTCTTCAGCGATGCTCTCATCACATCAAGATAGGTGCACCCGATCTCTTCGATGATCTTCGGTTCATCTCCCCTTGCCTCTTCAAGGGCCCGGATCCATTCAATATTCCCCGTTCCCCCTACGAGAACGGAATCATAGTAATCCATTCCATAGGTCGCGTACTCCGCTCCCGCCGCCGAGTGGGTTATGTGGCAGTAGTGCCGGACGTCCTTGCTCCGCTTGATCTGCAGGACATCCAGGCCGGGGGTAGTCATCACCACCATCCGGGCTTTCAGGTTGTTGAGGAAGTAATAGGTCTCCCGGGTATTTCCAATGTATTGAACGGATATCGATGGGAGATCGGCGGATAATCCCGGGTCGGCCTCATCGCTGGAAAAATAGGTCGCTTCGATCCCTCGCCTGCTTAGTTCTTCTATAATAGGTTTGAAGGTGTTCCAATACTGCCGGCCTTCCGAGTAGAACACAAGACCGTATTCAACCGAGGGATCCAGCGTCACCTTTGCCGAGGAGCCGATCCTGAATTTCCGATAGATGAACCCCTTGAGCATGTAGAACCCGACCGCCGCCAAGGCGATGACCGAGGAAACGAGGGCGCTTCCCGTTCCGGGATCGAGGTAGAAAGCGATCATGCCCTGCCTCCTCGATATTTCAAAACCAGGTTCTTTCCAAGGCTATAGAGGTTGTTACCCGTCCAGTACACCAGAAGCCCCGAGGGCGATGAGTAAAGGATGACTAAAAAGAGCAGAGCGATGACGATGATGTTGATGTGTTCCCGCCTGGAGATATTGGTTCCGTACACATACCCCGACAGGAGGTTCGCCGCCGTCATCACGAAGGGAAGAAGATTGACTTTGAAGGGAAGAAGATGATCCGGCGCCCCCAAGTCGGCAAGAAACAAGAAGCCCACTCCGTCCAGACCCGGGTAATGGGAAAGAAAGGAATAGGCTCCGATGAAGAACGGAATCTGGATCAGCAATCCCGACAGGCCTCGAAGAGCGTATACGGGATGATAGCTGTGTCTTCGATAGACCTCATTGATGTACAGATAGCGCTCATACCCTTTGTACACGCTCTTGAACTCGTCGATCTTCGGCTTCATCGCCAGCTGCACGTCCCGTTCCTTCTGCTGGAACCGTTCCACGATGAGAGTGAGCGGAAGCACGATCGTGCTGACGATAAGGCTCAGGAGCATAAGGGAAACTCCCGGACTGGGGATAATTCCTTCAAGCCACGTGAAGATGACACCGATCAGCAGCTCGAATGGCTTGAAAAAGATTGTGTACAGCATGAACTCATCGTACCGTCTAGAGAGAGATTGTCAAGGAGCAGAAACAAGGTTTTGAAGCCCGCTTACATTCAATGAAGAGTTTACGAAAGGTGATGCACTCCTTCTGTAAGGGTTGTCGTGCCTAAATCCGGAATAAGAGACCTTGGAAAGCGCTTCCATACATTGTCGATTTCTATTCGGAAAAATGAGTGTAGCCAACCGTACAAGAAAACATCGTAGATATGGATGAGCTACAAAGTCGGGTCTACCATTGTCCCACCATCAGGATTCTTATTGTCATACCGTATTGGTATTTTCAATTTTGGATACAAGATAATCGACAACTCGCTTTCCGCTTTCACCGATATATTGCCATGCTTCCTTTTTTGCTTGGACTCTATTCCTTGACAACGCTTCATTCTCTGTGGTTTGGCTGATGATTTCACCAATGTTCTTAAAATCCTGAGGTGTAAGCTCGTACCCGATTTCCGGCAATATCTTGACCATCCACGGCTCCTCCTTGATGTCGTAGGAATCATAGGGACGGGCATCAAAGCCGTGATTGACATACAAAAAAGGACGATCAAACAGGAAAGCATAATCAAAAATAACTCCTGAAAAATCACTGATCATCACATCGGCTCGGGCAAGGGAATGGAGGTTTTCAGCTTCATAATCCCATTTCAGGTTCTTCACACCCGCATATCTCTTTTCCAAGCGATCCAGAACCTCCCCTTCGGACTGCTTTGACTGCGGATGGGGTCGCACGATAATCGTAAACCCGGTCTCTACCAGCGGATCAAGAAGGTTCTCACCGTATTTGGAAAGAATTCCGTTTTCACCCCATGAGGGTGCTACAAGAACGGTGAATCCTTCATTCTTCACGATGTTCAGAGTGTTTACTTTTTCCTCAAGCATGTCCAGATAAGTGCATCCGACAACGACAAGCTCCTTTCCAAAGATATTCCGTTCTTTCTCCAACACCCTCAGATGAGCCTTTTGATAATCACCGGTCAGAAGAACCGAGTCGAAATAATCCAGCCCGAACAGCCGATAGGTGGTCGCGTCCGTTACCGCATGCAGGATATGGCTATAGTGCTTCACTCCCTTGGATCGCTTCAATTGCAATACATCCAGACCGGGAGTGGTCATCAGACACAGATCCGCTTCCAAGAAGTTCAATCGGGCAAACGCCTTGTTCCCCTGCCCGATAAACTCGCCCATGATGAATTGATAGTTCTGTTCAAACACCGGATCATCTTCACTGGAAGTGTAAAAGACCGTTGGAAAGGATCTCTTTTCCAACTCATCCAACACAGGCTTGAACACGTTCCAGTATCTGGTACCTTCTGAATAAATCACCAAAGGAACATGATTCTTTGATGCAATCGCTTTGCCTCCCGTAAAGAACACTTTCAACTTGATGACGGCGGTTTTGCCCACAAAATACAGGGCGGTCGCAAGACCGATGACGATTGAAAAAAGCATGCTCCCCGTTCCGGGATCTATATAGAAAATCATCGATTCGCTCCTTCCATTTCAATCGGTCTCCAGTTTTCCTCGACGTAGATATCTTCTCCAATACTATAACTGTTGTGTACATATGGTTGGTGTTTTGTTCCAGTATAGGTTCTCGGATCAAATGGTCCGTTGTACACGTTGACCCGATCCTTCTTAATCTGCTCATACATATTTTTTCCCGTGAATGGATTTATCGGACTGGTAAGATCCTTGATCGCAAACAGCGGTGCATCGGCATTGGTCATAAATGTATGATCGATACCCAGTGGGCCGGCTGTATCAAAATCCTTTATCAGTAAAAGTGGTACAAACCTATTGTAAGTATATCGATTTTCAGTAAAATCAGCCATTCCTTCTGAATAGATGTCTCGCCCATGATCTGAAACGACAATGATTCTTGTGTTGTCGTAGACCCCTTCTTCCCGAAGCTGGTCGAACCAAAGCCCGATTCGCTTCAACGCGGCGACGTTGACATAATAGTGCAGTATATCTATTCCACGAATCCCTTCAATTGCATCGTACGGGGTAGTCGAGTTCGTGATCGTCGAACGGGGCTCATACTCCGGTGTTTGCAATCGGGCCATGCTGTGGGTAGTGTTGTTACTGATGCCGATGAACGCATCACCTTCCGCATCAAATGAGGAAAGCTCCCGAAGATAATAGAGCTGAGAATAACTGTAAAGGAATGAATCAAGGGATTGAAATGATTCCGATGTAAGATAATATCGACCATCTTGATAGATGCTTTCTCTCATCAGGGGAAAAGAAGCTTTCAAGAACGTGAACATTGGCAGATATTTTTTGATCAAAGCATTTTCATGCTCCGGCTGCCAATCCAAGTGAGATGCATGCTC
>FZPS01000193.1_pt16 | contig 16680 bp, 12 predicted proteins | sample 1817821 | NCBI WGS metagenome assembly FZPS01 (sample SAMEA104158645, study PRJEB21678) | metagenome | place: Germany | collected 2015-04-21
GCATTACATATTCAAAAAAAGCTAATTTTTTAGTTAAATCATCACTAAGTAGTTTAACTTTTTCTTTTAGATTTTGAGATTTATCTTCAACTTTAAAGTCATTATCAAGGAGTAAGATTGGATTTAAACCGACATTTTGCATAGCTTTTATTAGTTTTTTAATTAGGTTAGGGATTGATTCTTTCTTTATTGTTGGACAAAAAAGCGCAATTTTCATTTAGTTTTTCACTCCTAAAAAGGTGAGTTGCTCACTAAATATAGTATTAACTTTCTTAAAATTTGTGTCGGTAGAGAACCAATCTGTATATTTTAATAGGAAATATTCCAAAAGAAAAAAGCGATATTTAAGCCGTTTTTTAAAGAGAATATTTGAGTAAATAGAGATAGAAGTTTACTTCTCTTAGGATATGATCACAGTACAGTGGGTTCATCATAGATGATATTTCACAATTGAATATTCCTTCCGTTATTTGAACGATAAAATCTCTAAAGTCTTCAGTAAGTTTAATGGTTAAATTATTTCTATTTGATAGTTGTTCAAAACTATTGATAAAGGTAGCTGCTCTTGAAAGTAACTCTATTTCATTTTTAGGATCAAGAAAGCTATGGGTAAATATCGCATGGTCTAACATCATATTGTTCCAAAACTCGATTGATTTAAATTTTAAATTATCGTTCTCAAAATAACTTATAATATTGGGAAGTAGCTCGTTATAATGAATTAGTTCTTCTTTCATGTGGAGAAGAAAACTTGGATAGGTGTTTAGCAGTATACCACAAGCACTTACCATTTCCAGCACATCATTATGAAGTTTGATAAACTCTCTATTCAAAGATGTGATCTTTTGATTCAGTTGAGTAACCGCTTCTTTAAGGTTTTTATCCCACTCTTTAATAACGGGTTGGGTAGCCAGATTCAGTTCTAAGATAGTAAGATCAGTGTCGATAGGATGTCCGGTGAGAAAGGCTGTTAGTTTTTCCATGCTTAAGGTATAGTTAGTCACCATATAATCACTTACTTCTAGTATTCCCGCACCGATATTCATCGTCTCTTGTATGAGATATTGATACTCTTCATGAAAGTGAGTAATTGATTTTATTAAATCGGCTTGCTTAGGAGGAATTAAGGTTTGGAGAAAATAAGCGTGTTCTTTTTGGATCCTTAGGTAGAACATATTAAGATTTAGTATTTTCTTATGGTAGGTTTCATTAGTAAACATCACATCCCTCATTTCTGTTTACTTTATATGAAAAGCTACCCCTATTTATTCACAATATGTTCCCAATAAAAAAAGCGTTCCCCCTTTGGGAGAGCGCCTTTTTAAGTTCTTATTTTGTAACTTCTAGATAGAATTTTTCAACTTGTTCCCAATTGATAATATTGAAGAACATTTCAATATATTCAGCACGACGGTTTTGATATTTGAGATAATAAGCATGCTCCCAAACATCAATAACAAGAATTGGTTTTCCTTCCCCAAATGGAGAATCTTGATTGCTTGTTTTAATAACTTTTAATTTATTTTCTGGAGTTACAACCATCCAAGCATAGCCACTACCAAATTGAGTTAAAGCAGCTTCAGTGAATGCTTTTTTGAATTCTTCAAAAGAGCCAAAATCACGGTCAATAGCTTTTCCGATAACCGGAGTAGGTTTTGCATCATTGCCTGGTTTTAAAATTTGCCAGTAGAATGAGTGGTTATAATGGCCACCGCCATTATTTTTAACAGCAGTTCTAATGTCTTCAGGAACCTTAGTTAAATCAGCAAGTAATTCTTCAAGTGGCACCTCGAATAACTCAGGGTACTTTTCCAGGGCTTTGTTTAGATTGTTAACATAAGTTTGATGGTGTTTTCCATGGTGAATTTCCACAGTTCTTCCATCAATATAAGGCTCTAAAGCATTAACATCATAAGGTAATTTAGGTAAAGTATACATATTTTTTCCCTCCTAAAGTATCTTTCTTACAATACTATCATACCATAAGTATGTTACCGTTTACTATTATTATACATTAAAAAAGGGAAATATTACTATTTTAATTTAAAAATATTTTCTATTTCTTCTTAAAGGTAATTTTGTTGAATAAAAAGGGCACTTAAGGTATAATTATTATAGGTTAGGTGATATAATGAAACGCATCAAGAGAATAGTAAGAGTGGTATTGGTTTTTATTATTATATTAACAACGAGTGCTTGTATCAACATTCACAAGGGTGAAACATTTGAAAAGTTCTCAAATGATTTTTTCTTATCGATTATTGGCTATGATGAAATCACCATCAATAACCTATTTAAAGATCGTGAAGCCTTTGGTTTTGAACACTACGATCCATCACTCCCAGAGCCCTACGTTCCAAGTGGAAGTGGCGGTTCCGTAATTGGGGACTTCCTTGGGATTAGTGTTCAAGGATATCTCAAACGCTTAGCTGAGTTTGATTTTGATACCTTAACCAAGGACCAACAAATAACTTATTTAATTATTAAAGATGTCTTAGAGAGATCACAGAAAAAAGAAACTTATATGTACTATTTAGATTCATCATATTTGGGTTCTTACTTAGGTTATCAAGCTCAATTACCTTTGCTTTTTGCTGAGTATAGTTTCTATGATGTTGATGATATTGAAAGTTACATAAAGATAGTGAATCTGGTTGAACCGACCTTTGAGAAGTATTATCAATTTGAAGTTGAAAAGGCTGATAAAGGTTACGGAATGCCGGACTTTGTCATTGATAAAGTAATTGCTCAGTGTGAAAGAATTACCAATGATATCGATGACCACTTTTTAATCCCCGTATTTAATGATAAAATTGATGGACTTGACTTTTTAAGTGAAAGTGAAAAAAGCCGCTATAAAAACTTACATGAAGTAGCAATCAAAACTAGTTTTTATAATGGTTATATTTATTTAAAAGATAACCTATCTAATCTAAAAGGTCGAGCAACTAATAATCAAGGACTCTATCACTATGAAGGTGGAAAAGAGTTTTATCAATTCTTATTTAATCAAGTAACAGGATATGACATTAAGGTTGATGATGCATTAAGTTATTTAGAAAACAATTTACGTAAACGGATTATAAGTTATGTAAATTTGTTACAAAATAATGAGGGATTAGTTGAAGAAATTAATCAAACAATCTTGTTAGACTTTGATAGTCCAATGGATTTAGTAAATTATCATCGTGAACATATTAAAACTAGTTTTCCTTCAATTGATGATTATGATATTGATGTATCAGTTAAATACATCCATAAATCAATGGAAAATAACTTTAGCCCAGCGGCCTATGTTATTTCCCCAATTGATGAAACCAGTTCTGAATTCATTTACCTCAATGCTAAGAGTGTAAATGATCGTCCTAATTATTTGTTTGTTACTTTAGCCCATGAAGGCTTTCCGGGACACTTATATCAAAATGTGTATTTTAAAAATCAAGAGGTAAATATCATTCGGAAAGTGCTTCGCAATATTGGCTATGTTGAAGGTTGGGCAACTTATGCCGAAATGTATAGTTATCGTTTTAGTGAGGCCAATCCCACAGTGGTAGAGGCCATAAAATTAAATGATGAGATCAATGGTATCATAACTGCCATCCTTGATATTTGTATCCATTATCTAGGATATGGATATGATGATATTATTTCCTATTTAGAAACCAATCTGGGCCCAACTAATCCAGAAGTTGATTATCAAGCGCTATATAACCAATTGGTTGAAGTACCAACCAATTCACAACAATACTTCTTTACTTATTTGAAGTTTGTTGATATGTATGAAAAGGCCCAAAAGAAACTTGGCACAAGTTTTAATGAAAAGGAATATCATAAGTTAATATTAGATTTAGGACCAATTCCACTTAAGTTTGTCGAACAAGAAGTGGACAAGTATCTAGCTTCAAAATAAAAAATGAGTTGCGGTTCTCTGTTGTTATTCTTTTGCATTGAAATGGATCTTTTGGTATAATATATAAAGTATTTAAATTTGAAAGGAATATAAAAAAATGAATGTCAATGTAGAAAAATTAAGTGAAAATCAAGTTAAAATAGCAATTCAGCTCGATGCGAGTGAATTCCAAGGAGCCATTAAACAGGCTTTTGATAAAGTTGTTAAAAATGTTAAAATCGATGGTTTCCGCCAAGGAAAGGTACCTTTTAATATTTATATTAGCCGCTTTGGCTATGAATCATTATATGAAGAAGCAGTAAATATTGCTATTAACGAAAACTATGTGAAAGCAGTTGTTGAAAACAATGTTCAAGTAGTGGCATCACCAGAGATTGATTTTGATCCAACAGCAATTAAACATGATGGTCCATTTGCCTTCACAGCAATCGTTGATGTCCTTCCTCCAGTTCACTTAGGTGAATACCTAAATACTAAAGTAGAGGCACTCTCTAAAGAAGTAACAGAAGAAGACATTGAAAACGAAATTAAAAATACCCTTAAGCAAAAAGCAGAAAATGTAATCAAAGAAGAAGCAATTGAATTAGGCGACACAGCCATTATCGATTTTGAAGGATTAGTTGATGAAGTTGCTTTTGAAGGTGGCAAAGGTGAAAACTATCCACTTGAAATTGGTTCAAAAACTTTTATCCCTGGATTTGAAGAACAACTTGTTGGCTTAAAATCAGGCGATCAAAAAGATGTTATCGTTACTTTCCCAGAAGAATATCATGCAAAAGACTTAGCTGGTAAAGAAGCAACCTTTAAAGTAGTGGTTCATGAAGTTAAAACAAAAGTAATTCCTGAATTAACTGATGAAATCGTTGAAGAACTTAATATTGAAGAAGTTAAAACAGTAGATCAGTATAAAGAACACATCAAAGCACAAATCGCAGCAGCCAAAGAAGCTCAATACGAAAACCACATTACTGAAACAGTAATTAAAACAGCATGTGACAATGCTAAAATTGATCTTCCAGAATCAATGATTGAACAAGAGTTTGAACGTCGTATGCACGAAGTAGAACATCAAGCCGAACAATACAACATTCCAGTTGAACTATTTATTCAATACAATGGTTTTGAAATTGAAGACTTTAAAGCAAAACTTAGAGAAGCAAGTCGCTCAAGAATCTTTGAACAACTTGTTTTAGAAGAAATTGCGAAGGTTGAAAAAATTGAAGTAAATGAAGAAGATATTGATGCGGAAATTAACAAGTTTGCATCAGAAAATAAGATGGAAGCTGCTCAAGTTAAAAAGATGGTTGACCTAGCCGCTTTAACTGAACATCTTCGCATGCAAAAGACAATTAATCTTTTAAAAGAAAAAGCAATTATTGAGTAAAATTATTAAAATCTTCCATACTAATAGATGGAGGATGGTAGATAATGACCGATAATTTAGAGCGTTGTTCTTTTTGTGGGGCAGTCCCTCGAGAAAACGAACAACTAATTGAAGGACTAAATGCCAATATTTGCGAAATATGTGTTGAAGTGTATTTTCACATTTTAGAGTCAATGCGCTCAGAAGAGATGAATGATCCGTTTTCCGACTTCATTAACTCTGACCTTACTCCTAAAAGTATCTTAGCAGAACTAAATCAAGAAGTGATTGGACAAGACCATGTGAAAAAAATTCTTTCAGTGGCGCTCTATAATCACTACAAGCGGATTACCAGTAAAAGCAAGGTCACTTTAGAAAAATCAAACATCTTGCTTATTGGGCCAAGTGGAGTTGGGAAGACCCTTCTTGCCAAAACCATGGCCAAAATACTCAATGTTCCGTTTGCTATCTGTGATGCAACTGCTTATACTCAAGCCGGTTATGTCGGGGAAGACGTCGAAAACATCTTGTTAAGACTACTTCAAAATGCTGACTATGATTTAGAACTTGCTCAAAAAGGTATTGTGTTTATCGATGAGATCGATAAACTAGCTCGGAAAGGAGAAAACATTTCGATTACTCGTGATGTTTCTGGGGAAGGAGTTCAACACGCTTTATTAAAAATAATTGAAGGTTCTGTAGTTAATGTCCCACCTCAAGGGGGCCGGAAACACCCTCATCAAGAATTTATCCCTTTTGACACAAGCGATGTATTATTCATCTGTAGTGGTGCCTTTGAAGGGATCACCAATATCAAACCGAAAAATGATATTGGATTTAAACAAGGCGATGAAAATGAAAAGGATGAGATTACTTCAGAACAAATTAAAAAATATGGTATTATTCCCGAATTAGTCGGTCGCTTACCGATTATCGCTAAACTTAATAAGTTAACAGAAAATGATTTATATCGGATTTTAAAAGAACCAAAGAGTTCAATTATCAAGCAATATATAGAACTGTTTGCCTTAGACAAAGTCAACTTAGTCTTTGAAAATGAGGCATTAACGGAAATTGCGAAATTAGCATATCAAATGAAAAATGGTGCTCGTTCTTTAAGAACAATTCTCGAACAAATTATGTTAGATATTATGTTTGAGATTCCGGATAATCCTGATATTACTGACTGTATCATTACGAAAGATACCGTCTTAATGAAAGGAGCCCCGGAGTTAAAGATGTACCGAAAGGATAGTGCGTAGGAGGATAGAAAGAAGGTGAAAAAATATGTTTAATAGTACTGATATTATCAAATCACAATTACCAGCAATAGCTGTGAGGGGAGTCATTCCACTTCCAAATAATGAAATTAGAATTGATGTTGGCCGCTTAGATAGTTTAAAAGCTTTAAAAGAAGCAGAACAATTCCAAAATTATATTGTCTTGCTTGTGCAAGAAAACCCTACTATTGAAAAACCAACCATTGAGGATGTTAAAGGGATTGCTGTGGTGGCGAAGATTGCCCTTAATATGACGATGCCTAATAACATTCGCAAGGTAAAATTACAATCAATTGTTAGATGTAAGATTGATGGTTTCGTTCAAGAAACTCCTCACTTTGTGGTTGACTTTACTACTCTACCATCAGTATCAACAGATCCTGATAGTGAGTATACTTTAGTCAAGATGGTTGCTGAGGAAATTGCGAATGGTGGTGAACGCTTCTTAAGGGAATTGAAAGAAATCTCTCAAGTTCTAAATAGAGGTGTTAGTGCTGATTCACTAGTCGATATTATCGGTTACCATATGAATATGGACTATAACCGAAAGATATTATATTTAGAAGAATTAAGTATTGAAAAGCGCTTAAAGATGTTATTAGAAGATATTAAGCGTCAAAAATATTTTGCTTCACTCGAAGAGAAAATTGATGAGGAAGTTAAAAAATCCATTAGTGAAAATCAAAAAGAATATTACTTGCGGGAAAAAATGCGAGCTATTCAAGATGAGCTTGGTGACCGAGCTAAAAAAGAAACGGACATTGAAGTTTTAAGAAAGAAAATATTACAAGCCAAAATGCCTAAGGCAATGGAAGAAAAGGCTTTGAATGAGCTCGAACGTTATAGCGCAACTCCAAGTAATTCAGCAGAATCAGGAGTTATTAGAACTTATCTTGATTTTGTGGTGAGTCTTCCTTGGAGTGTTGAATCCCTTGATAGTGATGACATCAAAAAGGCAAAGGAAATCCTTGATGGTGATCACTATGGCTTAGAAAAAGTAAAAGAAAGAATCTTAGAATATTTAGCCGTTAAAATAATGACAAAACGAAACCCTCAAGCGATTCTTTGTTTAGTAGGTCCCCCAGGAGTAGGTAAAACATCACTTGCTCGCAGTGTGGCTCGGGCTTTAAACAAGAAGTTTGTAAAAGTCGCTTTGGGTGGTGTTAAAGACGAATCAGAAATTCGTGGACATCGCCGTACATATTTAGGTGCCCTTCCTGGTCGAATTCTCCAAGGAATGAAAAAAGCTGGTACCATTAATCCAGTCTTCTTGCTCGATGAAATTGACAAGATGAGTAGTGATTATAAAGGTGACCCAGCCAGTGCGATGCTCGAAGTTCTTGATGGTGAACAAAACCGCTATTTTAGCGATCACTATTTAGAAGAACCATATGATTTGTCAAAGGTGTTCTTTATTGCAACTGCTAACTATTTAGGTAATATTCCTGCTCCACTTCGTGACCGTTTAGAAATAGTTGAACTTTCTAGTTATACTGAATATGAAAAATTAGAAATTGCTAAACGTCATTTAGTGAAAAAACAATTAGAACTTCATGGCTTAAGTGTTGCTGATTTTAGTATTACTGATGAAGCAATCTTAAGTATTATTCGTGAGTATACTCGTGAAGCGGGAGTTCGTGAATTAGAACGTCATATTGGCTCCTTAATCAGAAAGGCTATTAAAAATATTTTAATGGGTGAGGTTAAGCGAGTTGATATTACTCCGGATAATATTGAAGAATATTTAGGCAAAAAACGATTTACTCATAATATTGCTGATAAGAGCGATCAAATTGGAGTCGTTACTGGTCTTGCCTACACTCAATATGGTGGCGACACCTTAGCGGTAGAAGTTACCTATTTCAAAGGTGATGGTCGATTAGTTTTAACAGGTAAGTTAGGAGACGTTATGAAAGAGTCGGCTCAAGCTGCTCTAAGTTACGTTAAATCTAACTGTGATAAATTTGACATCCCTTATGAAAAATTCAAAGAAAATGATATTCACATCCACGTTCCAGAAGGAGCTATTCCGAAAGATGGTCCATCAGCTGGAGTAACGATTGCTACGGCAATCATCTCGGCTTTAAGTGGTAAACCAGTAAATCATAATGTTGGGATGACTGGTGAAATAACCTTAAGAGGACGCGTCCTTCCAATCGGAGGAATTAAAGAAAAGTCTATTGCAGCAAACCGTAGTGGCCTTAATACCATCATTATTCCTGCCGAAAACTTGAAAGACATTGATGAGATTCCTCAAAGTGTCAAAGAAAGTTTAAATATTATCCCAGTTACTTCAATTGATGAAGTAATAAAACATGCATTAAAGTAATAAAGTTAAGAAGAAATAAAGTTATTTAAATAAATTTACTTGCCTAAAGGCAAAAATTATGTTATAATGTATCATAATTGAATGTACAAAAATATGGTCTAACTCAATTAGGAGGAGTAATTATGGTATTTCTTGATTATATGTTATTAGTCGTGTCTATTTTGCTAATCGGCATCATCGTCTTACAAAGTTCAAAAGACGATGTTTCAAAAGCATTTTCTGGTGAAAAATCAGATTTGTTTGCAAATAAGAAAGAGCGCGGATTAGAAAAACATATCAGCCGTTTTACTGCTGTATTATCGGTGTTATTTTTTGTCCTATCGCTGATAGCAGCTTTCTTTATTGAACGCGGATTTTAAAAAATGGGCCGAAAGGCCCTTTTTGTTTTAAGAATTTTTGGCTATAATAAATAGAAGGAAGGTGATCCTATGCGTCAAGAATTAATGTCATTATTTAATGATGAAAATTATATAAGAATGAACGCAAATGAAATATGCACTCATTTAGGGAAAACGAGTTCCAAAGATTTTGTGGAAATCGTCAAAACCTTAAATGCTTTAGAAGATGAAGGAATCATATATCGCACTAAAAAAAATAAATATGATTTAATTGAACGCTTTAACTTTAAAGTAGGTCCAATTGATATCAAAAAGAAAGGCTTTGGCTTTGTTCGAATTGGAGAAGATGACCGCGATGTCTTTATTCCAAGAACAAGCGTTAATGGAGCGCTTCCTAATGATATCGTTATGATTAAAACCAATCCTTCAAGTAGAGGGGGACTAGTTGAAGGTGAAGTAATTAAAATTGTTACCCGCAATACTCATTTTATCATTGGAGATTTAAAGAGATATCGCGGCAAGTATTATGTTGAAAGTGATGACAAAAACTTAAACTTACGAGTTTATATTGATAAAGAATCTTTGAATGGAGCTTTCGTCGATCACAAGGTTAAAGTCCTTATTGATAAATATGGTGAAAGTGGCGAAGCCTATGGATCAGTGATTGATGTTATTGGTCATAAAAATGACCCAGGAATTGATATTACTAGTGTAGCGCTAAACTATCAATTTAGAACATCATTTCCAGAACCAGTATTGGCTGAACTAGCTATGATTCCTGATCGAGTTACGGAACTTGATATTGAGGGACGAAAAGACTTAAGGGCACGCACCATTGTTACCATTGATGGGGCCGATGCCAAAGATTTAGATGATGGGGTATATGTTGAAAAACTGAGTAATGGAAATTACCTCTTAGGCGTTTATATTGCTGATGTAGCCCATTATGTTAAAGAAAACTCTAAGATTGAACAAGAAGCTTATTTAAGAGGAACCAGTGTCTATCTAGCGGATCGGGTAATTCCGATGCTTCCTCATCAATTATCTAATGGTATTTGTTCTCTTAATCCAGGAGAAGACCGCTTAGCAATGGCCTGTGAAATGGAAATTGATAAAAGTGGTACAGTTGTTCACTATGATATCTTTGAGGCAGTAATTCACTCACATCAAAGAATGACTTATGAAGCAGTTAATAAGATGTTAGAAGAAAATGACCCAGATACTATTAAAGAATATGAGAACTTGTATCCGATGTTTAAGGATATGCAAGACCTAGCCAAGATCCTTTACACGATGCGCGAAAAACGAGGTTCACTTGACTTTGAAACATCAGAAGCTCGAATTGTGGTTGATGAGACTGGTAAGGTATTAGATGTGGTCTTGAGAACAAGAGGGATTGGCGAAAAACTTATCGAAGAGTTTATGCTGATTGCTAATGAGACTGTTGCTAGCGCAATGAGTTGGCTGGAATGCCCATTTATTTACCGAGTTCATGAAGAACCTAATGGGGAAAAACTTCAGAAAATAATTGCAATTGCTAGGGCATTAGGTTATAATATAAAAGGACGTGAGAATAAAATTCATTCACACGCTTTACAACAATTACTTAATGATGTTAAAGATGAACCAGCGGAGCGAGCGCTCAATACCTTACTGTTAAGAAGTATGGCGAAAGCTCGTTATGCCCCGGAAAATCTAGGACATTATGGTTTGGCAAGTAAGTGCTATACTCACTTTACTTCTCCAATCAGACGCTATCCTGATTTATTAGTTCATCGCTTAATTAAGGAATTCTTATTTAAAGGTAACCTTGATTTTGAGTATTATCTCCTTAAAGTAAATGAAGCAAGTACGCAATCTAGTAAAAAAGAACGCGATGCCATTGATTGTGAAAATGAAGTCAACGATATGAAGAAGGCTGAATATATGGAACAATTTATTGGCGAAGAGTTCGAAGGAGTAATCTCATCAATTAGTAATTGGGGAATGTATGTGGAACTGCCGAATACCGTTGAAGGTTTGATCCATGTCAGTGATATGAATGATGACTATTATAATTTTGATTCTGATTTAATGATTATGATTGGTGAAAGAACCAGAAAAATATATCGAATTGGTGATGTAGTAAAAGTAAAATTAATTAGTGCTAGTAAAGCCGAACGCGAGATTAATTTTGAACTTGTTGAAACAAAGAAAAAACGGGTGAGAAAGTATGAAAACAAACGAAAAAATTCTGTGCCAAAACAAAAGAGCACGTCATGACTATTTTATTGAAGACACGATTGAATGTGGTATTGTTTTAAAAGGGACGGAAATAAAGTCGCTCCGTAACGGACTAGCCAATATCAATGAGTCTTATGGTGATATTAAAGATGGTGAAGTGTTTTTAATTAATATGCATATTTCACCATATGAAAAAGGGAATATCTTTAATCATGACCCCAAACGACACCGTAAATTACTATTGACAAAACGTGAAATAAGAAAACTAGAAAATGCAATTATGCAAAAAGGATATACACTAGTTCCCTTAAAGGTGTATTTAAGTAATCAACTGGCCAAAGTTGAGCTTGCAATCGCCAAGGGAAAGAAACTATATGATCGTCGGGAAGATTTGAAAAAAGAATCGGCCGATCGTGAAATAAGAAAAAATATGAAAGATCGAAATGAAAGATATTATTAATGGAGGTCAATTTATGAAAAAAGATTGGGATTTTAGTTTAATCTATCAAGAAGGAGAATTTGATAAAGACTTACAAGCAGTAAGAGATGAATTGTTGAAAGTCGGTTCTTTCCAAGGTAAACTAGCTGATAACTTAGAAGAGTATATTATCTTGAGTGAAGAAATTGGGAAAAAGTTATACACTTTATACACTTATTCTCATATGAAATATGACTTGAACCAAAAAGATACTGCAGCCTTTTCAACTTTAAAAGAAGTTGAATCGCTCTATGGTGACTACCTTCGTTATTCATCATTCTTCCAACCAGAAGTAATTGCACTTGGATATGATAAAGTAAAAGAACTAATAGCTTCTAGTGATAAACTAAAGGAATACTCCTTTATGTTTAGAAAGATGTTTGATCAACAAGCTCATATCTTAGGAGCGGCTGAAGAAAAGATCTTAAGCAATTTTGCTGAGGTACAAAGCAACCATGGTTCGCTTTATAGTAGTATTGCTGTTAGTGATAACTACGATGTTGAAGTTGAAATATCAACAGGTGAAAAACTAAAGATTAACAATGGTAATTATCGTTATTATTTAGGCATCTTACCAAATCAAGAAGATCGTCGTGTCGTCTTTGAAGCGGTATTTAAATACTATGCTGATCATCGTCATACTTTCGCAAGCATTTATAATGGCATCGTTCAAAATGATATAGCTATTATGAAGAGTAGAAATTATGGGTCTACCCTTGAAAGCTACTTAGAAAGAAATAAGATCCCAGTAAGTGTTTACCAATCACTGATTGAAACAACTAAAAACAATACCGAAATTGTTAAGAAGTATATAGAACTAAGAAAGCAATACTTTAAATTAGATAAGTATCGTACTTATGATCGTTTCTTGAGTTTTGCTGAATCTAACATTGAGTTTGATTACGAAACATCATATAAGATATTCTTAGAGTCTGCTAAAGAGTTAGGCAATGAATTCTATGAACTAGCCAAAGAAGCACTTCGCGAAGGTGCAGTCGATGTTGACATCAAAGATGGCAAACGTACTGGTGCTTATTCTACCTCAATTTATGGAAAAGGCCCATTCATCTTACTTAATCACAATAATAACATCGATAGTGCCTTTACCATTGCTCATGAGGCAGGACACTCAATGCATACGATTTTAGCTGATGCTAATCAGCCTTTTGCAACTAACAACTATACTATCTTTGTGGCTGAAATTGCTTCAACCTTTAATGAACAACTATTCTTAGATTATTTAATTAAAACATCAACTGATGATAATTTCAAAATTGCTTTAATTGCGCAAGCAATTGATGGTATCCTTGGTACATTCTATCGCCAAAGTTTATTTGCTGATTATGAATATCAAGCTCACAAATTAGCTGAAGAAGGACGTACCATTAACCATGAATCACTAAGCAAGATTATGAAAGAACTCTATCATCAATACTATGATATCAATTTAGATGAGGAACCATATAAAGAAGTAGTTTGGGCTTATATTCCACATTTCTTCTTTACTCCATATTATGTATATCAATATGCTACTAGCTTCAGTGCTTCTTTAAAAATTTATCAAGATGTTAAGAACCAAAAAGAAGGAGCCTTTGATCGTTACCTGGGCTTATTAAAATCAGGTGGTAGCGACTATCCAGTTAATCAAGTATTAGAAGCTGGCGTTGATTTAAGAACAGCTGAACCGTTCCTTGCGGTGGTTTCTCGCTTAACTGAACTAGTAGGCTTATTAGAAGAATTACTAGCCAAAAGAGGATAACTGTCAAAAAAGAACAGGAAATACAATTTTCTAACGAAAAATGTAAATCCTGTTCTCTTTTTTTATATTTTATATTAGATAGTTATCTAATATCTATTGACAACCATCTAATATTAATGTATAATATGTCCATGGAGGAAAGAATATGAAAATAGATTTTATCAATGATATAGATTATCGTTTAGAAGCTGCCTATTATTTAGAGAAGAGGCTTGCTAAAAAGCAAGACCATGAAAAGACAATCAAGAGTTTAATTGAGTATGGTGTTCCACGAGAAAAAGCAAATAAATTATTTAGTAATTATGAAAAATTACTAAGTTCCTTAGAAAATGAAGAAATAGTAATCGATCCCAATTTAGTTCCCTTTTTAAAGGCGGGAGAGTTTAACCATTCACTTGCTTCCAATCTCTATTTATATGTGCTTGATAATGGAGGTAAAGAATTTGATACCAATTCCTTTTTTAGTGATTTTATTAAATCTTATTATACTGATCCAGAACCAGTGGATCTCACCATTAACAGTATCGAAGATTTAATAAGACTTCTCAATATGACCGACTTTTCCAATGAAACTAAAATGATATGTATTAGTTTCTATTATAAAGGCAGTGAATATTATCAAGAACTTAAAGAACTAATAGGAGTAACAAGTAGGATAATATTTAAATATAACTATTTAATTAAAGAAGAAGTATTAAAAAATTTTAGTGATGCCTACCAACGTATTGAAGACCATGTTATTCTTAAGGACCTTAGAAATAGTGAAAGAGTAGTTCGGGTCCAACCATCAATTTTTGCTTATAGTGAAATGAGTGTTACACTTGGACAAAAATCTAACTTATTAAACTATGGTTTTTTATTCTTTATTCTGAATGATTTAAAAGAGGAATCAATTAATGAAGAAACTTTAATCATTAATTCACTTAAAGCATTAGGGGATAAGACGCGGTTTCGCATTGTAAGTATCCTTCAAAATAAAAGATTGTATCTTCAAGAATTATCACGACTAGTTGAATTGACCCCGGCTACCGTATCCTATCATTTGGATTATTTAAAAAGATATAATTTAATTGAAATTGATGAAGTAAGTTTAGAAGCTAATAAAATTTATTACCGTTTAAATAGTACGGTTTTTAATAAGTTGATTCATTATTTAAGCAAGTTGATGGAAGGAAATTAGCATTATGACAATCACAAAAGTAAAATATTTTAGCCTTATAAAAAGAATTTTAAAATATGCTTGGAAAAATGATCCCAAGCTATTTTTAAATTTCTTCTTTTATACAGTAGTAAGCGGGGTGTATCCTGTAGCAGCAATCCTCCTCCCAAAAGTAATTGTTGATGAGTTAACGAAAGATGTAGTTAATTATGATCATATACTTCTTGCAGTATTTATTTTCTTAGCGGTGACTATAGTCTTTGGTTTTTTCAAAAGTTACTTGAAAGATACAAGTGAGGGAAGAATTACTCTTCTTCGGGTTAATCTCTTTAATGAAGTGTGCGATAAGTTTTTAACCTTAGATTATGAATACTCCGAAGACCCAAACTTTTTAGATGAACATGAAAATGTAATTCAGGCCTTGTCAAGAAATGATGTTGGGATTGAAAAGGTAATGAACATAATGTTTGGGGTCTTTGGGGAGTTACTTAGTTTAATCTTTTATTTTTTAATTGTCGGTAGTTTAAGTATTTACATTTTGCTCATTATTATAATCAATGTAATAGCTAACTTCTATTTTAGTCAAATTGTTAAGAAGTATCGCTATAAAAGAAAAAATGATATTACTCATACCAGTAGACGTCGTCGCTACTATATGAATGTCAGTCATGACTTTAGTTATGGTAAAGATATCAGACTTTTCAATGTCCAAGATAAGATTATTAAAAAATATGACCGAGAAGTTAAAAGTTATTTAAATGTCTTTAGAAAGATTTTTAATCTAGAATACAAGTTAGGGTTTGCTGATGTATTATTATTACTGGTTCAAGATTTAATTGTTTATGCAATTTTAATTAATCAGGCTCTTAATAATCCTAGTTTTCAGATTGGTGACTTGTTAATGTACATTGGAGCAGTTGCGGCGTTATCAATATCACTAAAAAAAGTTATCTTAGATAACAGTGATTTAATCGGTGAATTATTATATGTAAGTGACTACTACAAATTTATTGATACTAGTTATTATAAAAACCAAGGTACGCTTCCAACACTCACTGATCAAACCTTCTCAATTGAATTTAAAAATGTTAGTTTTAAATATCCCAAAAGTGATCGCTACATTTATAAAAACTTAAATTTTAAAATTGAAAAAGGAAAGAAAATTGCTATTGTTGGTGTCAATGGGGCTGGAAAGACAACCTTAGTAAAAATGTTAACTAGACTCTATGAGATTGAAGAAGGAGATATTTTTATTAATGGTATTAATATAAAAGAGTTTGACAAAAGAGAATATTACAAGATGTTTTCCGTGGTGTTTCAAGAGTTTCAAATGATGGCTTTTACCATCAAGGAAAATGTTGCTTTAACGAACAAAGATATCGATACCGAAAAGGTTGAAAAAAGTTTAGAAATGGTAGGGCTTAATTCTAAAATTAAGAGTTTAGACCAAGGACTAGACCAAATGATGTTGAAGATCTTAGATCCAAAAGGAGTAGAGTTTTCTGGTGGCGAAAATCAAAAGATGGCCATTGCTCGAGCACTTTATAAAGATGCGGGAATGATTATTCTTGATGAGCCAACAGCAGCTTTAGATGCTCTAGCCGAAGAAGAAATCTATCAAAACTTTAATCAACTAATTGGTGATAAGACCGCCATCTATATTTCCCATCGACTTGCGAGTACCCGTTTTTGTGATCAAATTGTTTTGATTGGCTCAAATGGAATAGAAGAAATGGGAACTCATGATGAACTAATTAAAAGAAAAGGAAAGTACTATCAAATGTTTATGATTCAAGGAAAGTACTATCAAGAAGGTGAAGCCCATGAAACGTATCAAACTA
>FZPS01000185.1_pt181 | contig 16674 bp, 18 predicted proteins | sample 1817821 | NCBI WGS metagenome assembly FZPS01 (sample SAMEA104158645, study PRJEB21678) | metagenome | place: Germany | collected 2015-04-21
GACAGAAATAAATGTTATCAAACATAAAATAATATAAGTATTATATTTTCTCAAACAAGGGCAATCCTGTTTTGCAACATATTTTTTTGCGACAAAAATTATGTTTTGAATTATTTATTTTTAAGTTTTGAAATTTTAATTATTCTATAGAATTAGCTATTAATTCTTTAATATTTGAAAGGATTAAATGGTTATTTAATTCAATATTTTCAAAAACAGATTTTACATCAGCAGTTGAAAGTTCAAATTCATTATCATCTGAAATATAGCGGAAAATAAAATTTATATCAGAGTATTGACAAATGAACATTGCAATAGTTCCTGGCAAGTCGCCTATTGGTTGACGGTCAATATGGTTTCTTACAAATTTTGCATACACTTTTGTCCCTACTCCAAGCTCGGAAGTAAGTTCAAATTTTCCACCTGTAATCTCGGCGTGATACTTCAAAAGAGCTAAACCCATTCCAATTTTTCTAGTTTTTCTTGAAGAATAAAAACTTTCGTTTATTTCTTTCAATTTTTCGGGTGAAATTCCACAGCCAGTATCAGTAATTACCAAAGTAATAGAATTGTCTTTTTCTGAATCTTTTACTTCGATTAAAATTTCGCTTGCTTTTGCTCTAATAGAATTGTTTGCAATGTCTATAATGTGTAAATCTATAGTTTTCACTTTTATCTAGGTTTTATATTTTTTAAAGCTGATCTAATATTTTCGAAACTAGGTGTTTCCATTTCCAATTCGGTATAAACAGTTCCAATATCTGGAATATAGTGTGCGTCTGAGCTTGTAATGAAACGATTTAGGCTAAACCATGAAAAATTCTGCAAAAAATTATTTTTCTCAGCGTATTTGCTTAATTCTAAAGCATCAAATTTTAAATTTTCTGGAATAAATACCAATTGTGAACTTAAACTAAATCGTGGTTTATCAACATGAGCAGGGATAAAAATACCATTTAATTCATAAACTTTTTTCTGTAAATCTTCAATTCCACAATCAATTGCATTAATTAATAATGTATCAATTTGGTCAACAATATTTTCATCTTCATCAACTACAAGTTGATAACCGAATTTGTCGGGGTCGTTTTGAAAAAATATGTATTTTGAATCTAAAAAATTTTGAAATTCCAATAATGTATTTTCATCTGGCATAAAACAAAGGCAGTGGACTTCTTCTTTTGTTGTAACTTCGGCACCGCACAAAACAAAAACATCGTTTTTCTGTCCAATTTTTGAAGCAACTAAAGCATTACGAGTTGAATTATGATCGCTAATACCTATTATATTAAGTCCTTTTGATTTTGCTTCCGCAATTATTGCCGAAGGACTCATTTCCAAATCGCCACAAGGCGACAAAACAGAATGGATATGTAAATCTGCTTTAAATATCACTTTATTAATTCGTACAATTTTCCGCAAATATTAAAGCAAGAGTCTGGAGTTGACAACACACAAACTTCTTCTTCTTTTGCATGTTCTAACATATCTGGGTCGGGTTGTCCATTACCTATAATTATAACAGCTGCTAAATCTTTTAGTGAGCAAATTGCAGAAACATTTTTATGTGTTTGCAAAGTAATCCAAATTTGACCTGCCTTAGATTTACCCATAACATCACTCAAAAGATCAGAAGCGTAAGCATCTTTTACATCAACATTCTCGTTAGCTAAGTTTAAAACTTTTAGCTCCAATTTTTCAATAATATCTTTTAAAAGCATAATTTATTTATTTTTATTTTTATAATTCCAAATTCTACCTAATGTTTCTTCAGATTTGTCGCATTCAGCTGACATAAAAATACAGTCTTCTATTTCTGCATTTCCGCGAGTAATATCTTCTGCCAATGCCGAGCAAGTTGGTGCGCCACAAGCTCCACAATCAATTCCTGGTAATATTGCTTTAGTTTTATTTATACTTTCCACCATCTTTAAAGCTTTCTGCAAATTATCATCTAGCTTTAAAATTGAACGAGGTTTTATTTCGTCAATAGTCATCAATTCTTTTACTCTATCATTAAAATCTTGACTAAATACTGGCAAGAAACAACTTCTACCATCAAGCTGATTATCAAGAGATTCTGCACGTCTTTTTTGTTTATTTACTGCTACAAATCTATTATTTGGGTTAAGCACTCCTCCTGCACAAGATTGGTTACAAACTCTCATTTCTATTATTCCATCACTTTCAATTTCATCATTTTCTATTCTTTCCAAAAAGCCTATAACATTTCTAATTCCGTCAACTGCGAAACTATTTCCTGCAAAATTTTGTGCTTCTCCGCCAGATGTACTCCATAGAATATCTCTTCCCGAAAGGCTATGATTTATTGGTTCGGCAGGTGTATTTTCTTTCGCAAGCATTTGCTGAACTTTATTATATAAAAAGTCTATATTTATTACACCGTTAATTGATGAAGAGACATTTTCGACTGGACTTTTAACAGCTGCAATTTTTGCAGCACAAGGCGTGATATAAAATATTCCTATTTCATCTTTACTAATTCCAGCGTCTGTTAATCTTTCTAAAATTGTAATAGATGCTACATCTAGAGGAGCTTTTAGATGAATAATATTTTGTACCAAAGACGGGAACCTAACCTGAATTAGCCTAACAACTGCCGGACAATATCCTGATATAAAAGGTTTTCTATCCTGATTTTTACGCATATAATTATTCATCAATTCAATCAATACTCCTACTCCATGTTCGACTTCATAAATATGCGTAAAACCAAGTTTTTTTAGACATGCATAAACTTGCGAAGTTCTAACATTTTCAGCAAATTGACTAATAAAAACTGCTGGTACTAGAGCAATTCTGTACTTATATTTACCTAGTTCAGCAAAGTCGTCTTGTTTTATATAAATTGCTCGCACAGGACATACTCTAAAACATTCGCCACAGTCAACACATTTATTGGCATAAATCACAGCTTTACCTTTTTTTATTCGTATCGCTTCTGTTGGGCATGCTTGTAAACAATGCGTACAACCTACACAAATGTCATGGTCAACTTTTAAAGCATGATAAAAATATGTTCCTTTTGGTTCCTCCATATATTAAGCTAAATAAAATGTCATTTCCAAAACCGTACCTTTATCTACAACCGACTGGATATCAAACTCATCAACATTACTTTTAATATTTGGCAACCCCATTCCTGCTCCAAAACCCATTTCTCTAACTTTTGATGAAGCTGTAGAATATCCTTCTTGCATAGCTTTACTAATATCTGCTATTCCAGGACCTTCGTCTTCGATACGGGCAAAAATTTTATCGGCAGAAATTTTAACTCCAATTTGTCCTCTATAGGCATGTGCAACCACGTTTATCTCTGCTTCATATAGTGCTATAACAATTCTTTTAATTTGTGAAGCATCAACTCCTAACTGTTTTAAAGTTTTCTTAACTTCACTACTTGCACTTCCTGCACCTGAAAAATTACCGCCTTCTATTTTAAAATTTAATTCCATAATTTTAATACACTGGTGAAATTCCGTTTTGATATAAAAGTCCACAAACTTTGTAAACACTAAAGTCGGTTTCGATAATACAAATATCATTTTCTTCTGCTAATTCAAGCATATTCTCATCTACTTTTTTACCTCTAGCAAAAACAATCAATTTTATTTCTGCCATCTCAACAGTGCGAATAGTTTGGACATTACATAAACCTGTTATCAACAAAGTATTTTCACATTTCAATCTAAGCACATCACTCATTAAATCTGAGGCAAAAGCATGCTTGATTTCACCTATGTTTTCTAAACATACCTTGTTGTTTACAACTCTTCCCTCGACAAGCTCTTTAATATCTGCTACTTTCATCTATAATAGTATTATTTTGTTTACAAAGATAAGTACAAAATTATTAAAAACATAATTTTAATGAATTATTATTTTATTACTATAACACTATATATATATAATACTGAAACTTTCGCAAAAAAATAAATTTATACAAGATTTTAAATAAAAATTTATTGTATCTTTGTTGAATAAGAAAAATAATAAAACAAATATGGACAACAATCTATTAAACGAATACAAACAGTATTACGCCATACGAGCTGAGAGATATGCTAATAACGAAAATTACAAATATAGTTATGAAGCAGAAAAAAAACTTTCTGAAGCAATGCAATCTTCCCAGTCTTTAGAAGATTTTAAAAATAAAATGGGAAATTTAAATGAATTATGTGCTAACGCTTTAGTTAAAGATGAGACACTAATGGAAAAAGCATTTTACGAAAAACATAAAGAAAATGTTAGAATACTAGATGCTGAAAGAATTTTGCAAAAAGTTGACTCTTGTAGTAATGCTACAGATTTGGGTATTATGATTACCGAAGAAACAAATAAAAACAGCATGGAAATTACATCAGACGAAGCTCATCGTGTGTTAGTAGATGATTGGTTTTTATTAGACAAATTGGAAATTTACGAAAACGCTGAAGTACCATCAGAATATAAGTCGGAAATGAAGCAAATTGCAAGCGATATAAGAAATAGTATAATTGAAAATGCTAGAAGTGTAGAAGAAGACATGCAGGCATGGGAAAACAGATGGCGTCTAAAGCCTGAAATACTCTTAGAATATCGCCATAAAAGACTATTTCCTTACGAAGACAAGCATATTGAAGAACAAATTGCAAGATATAAATCAATTATTAACCGTTAAACTCCATACATTATGGCAATAGATAGAATGATGTTAGATCCAACTTTGGACACTTACAGAAAAATGCTTAAAGATTTGCAAGAGCAAAATATTACAGGCGAAGATATGGATAAAATGGCTGAAATTATAGCCAGAATGGAACAATTAGGAAATGAATTGTCTGATATTAACGATTTTTTTTGGGAAAGTAATGCAAGAAGATTTATTTGGAAAATTTTCGGCACACTACACCAAAGCATTAACAAGTCAATATCAAGCACAAAATTCCGAGAATGGGGGAACTTATAATGATGCTGCTTTATTAAAGCAATGTGTTGATGCTCTCAAATATGCAGTCACAACAATTAAAGACAGCTACAACAAAACTATAGAAGATGCAAAAAACTTTGATGCAAAAGAACATAAAGATAAGAGTATTGAATATTTCGAAGAAACAACAGGTACAACAGTTGGCAAATTCTTTAAAAAACAAGCAAAAAAAGATTTAGACAAAACTTTAAAAGAAAAACCTAATGCTTTTGACAATAGTATAGAAGTTGCTGTGTTACACGATCCAGAATTAATTATCAAAGGAATTCAAGATTTAATTGATTTAGGCGAACAAGAAGGAATGACCACTCCAAAATTTTTGCGTTTGCAAATTGAAACTGGTCTAGACAAAGCAATGCAAGGGACTTCAACTTTTAGAAAAGCATTAGAATTCCAACTTGATTCTACATTAGCAAATCCTACACCTTGGACTTTAAAGCTAGCAGAAGAAAAACTTAGAGTGTTTGATGAATTAGCTGCAAAAAACAAATTTAACATTCCAAATCTTAAAGAACTTGAACTCGCTCATAATGATATAGATTACATATATGAAAGAGACATAAAAATTTGGGATGAAATTATAGAACGTTGGAAAGATTTGTTAGGTGATTTAGATGTATGGAGTTTATCACATTGTAGTTTTGCACCAAGTATTGAGCCTTGGAGAATGGCAAGAGACCCAAAACAAGCTACAATTAAAACACAAAAAACAACACCAGGAATTTTTAAACAAAAAGAAAAATTGTTGAAAAAATATTTTGGTCTAAACTTTATGGACGTGTTCACCCACCCTAGTTTTGAATGGGACGTAAAATATAATTATATAGAATACTCGCAAGAATTTACAGAATTTTTAATCGAAAAAGTCTATCCACAATGTGTGCCTTTAAATAGTTTAAATTCTGATATAATTAATGAAAGAGCTAGCTTTTATCCAACAGGCAGTAATCCAGATAGAGAAACCAATCCACACTGCAATATGTATGCAAAAAGACTTAGAGATTTTTACGACTCTAAATTTGGCAAAGGAAGATATGATTCTAAATTTGGAGTAATTAACGAAATCAACAGCGCTGCTAAACCATGGGATTGGGATAGTTTTAAGTTTAAAAATAAAATATAATTATATTGCTACTTATTCGTATCAGTAGGATTGTTGCTTAAATAAAACAATCCTTTTAAATTGGGACTCGTATAAACTTCATAAATATAATGTTTCCCTCTAATTTTTATTTTTTTCCATTTATTTCATATTTTGCCACATCAACTAGCATTGGAACTGTGTTTTTAGAAATATCAAACATCATAGACATCAAGGACTTTATGAACTTTACAAACTTTACGAACTTTACGAACTTTATGAACTTTAAAAACTTTACGAACTTTACAAACTCTTAACAGATATAAAAAAACACATCTTCGCCGGGGAGACGAAGATGTGTTAAAAAAATTAAGCATTGTTATTTATTAAGGAGAGGATTTTTATTCACATCTATTTATATAAACCAATAAGTTTTTAATTTGTTCACAAATAAAACGAAAAATTTTAAAAATTATTGTATTTATTTTAAAAATTAAGCCTTTATTTAATAAAAAAACATTATTTTTACAAACTTGTTTAATAAAAGTAAAAAAATCCCGCCGGGGAGACGGGATTTTTCTTTTAAAAATTAAGCATTGTTATTTAAAGGAGAGGATTTTCTTATTATAATGTAAAACCGTTGTTTTTCATTTTCTCTCTGATGCAAAGAAACAACAATATTTTAAAAACTAGTGTTTATGCAAAGTTAAATAAAGTTAAAATAATGTTAATGAGCAAATAATGATACAATTGGTTTATATATATTTGTAATATGAAGAAGCGAAAAATGGTCAACGGAATAATTGTTTTAATGTCAATTTCATTGATATTGATAATCATTATGCAAGCTACACACCTCTCTAAGTCTTACAAAAGCTCAAAAGAAATTGTTGAAAGAGGAATTGCAGAAGCTATTTCGCGTAGCATAGTCGTATTGCAAAAACAAGATGCGGTATTTTTTGTTTATGATAAACTTCATCAAAAAAATAAAGTTGTTGACAGTTTAGTTCCCATTGACCCTTATTTAGTTCAATTGGGGTTAAGACCTATTTTTAATCAGTATTCAAATATACATTTTCAATCTTTCCCAGGAACAGGACTAAGCTCTGTGTCTTTTCACTCAGAATTTTCTGATTTATCTTATATAGAGTCGTATATGTTTCAACAATTTACTCAAAAAACCATAGAGTTCGACCAAATAATTAATCAATTGGAAACTGAGTTTTTACAAAGACAAATACCTATTGAACAAAGATTTGACGCAGAAACTGTTGAAATAACTCTTAAAAAATCATTGGCATCTGTTGGGCTTAACCTTGATTTCGAGTTTGCTATTAGCGACAACGACCAAAACATTAAATTAAAGTCTTCAAATTTTAATGCTAAAAACTTAAAAAATTGCTATAAATTTAATTTAACTCCTGCATCTGTTTTTACAAATCCAGATGTCCTACTAATTGATTTTCCAACTAAAGATAAATATGTATTAGAAACTATTTACGCACAATTAGGCACTTCAATAGTATTAATTTTAATTTTTGTTTTAACTTTTAGCACTTCTTTATATGCACTAATTAAGCAAAAGAAAAATGCTGAAATTAAAAACGATTTTATTAATAATATGACACACGAGTTCAAAACTCCTATTGCCACTATAAAACTTGCAGCAGCATCTATACAAAGCAATAATGCAAAAGAAAATCCTGAATTTGTAAATAATATGCTCAATATTATAAATCAAGAAACCAACAGAATGAACTCACATGTTGAACAAGTTTTACAAATGGCGGTTTTAGATAAAAAAAATGTTCAATTAAAAATATCTACTGAAAATATAAATGAATTAGTTGCAGAAGTTGCTAAAAATATTGAGCTTGTAATTTTGGAAAAAAACGGAGAATTAAAATTAAATTTATGCGAAGAAAATCCAAACTTACGAATAGACAGAGACCTTATTGCCAATGCTTTAAACAATTTGTTAGACAACGCTATTAAATATTCTAAAACTTCTCCAGAAATTACAGTAAACACTTATATTAAGAATGATAAGTTCAATATTTCTGTAGAAGACAAAGGAATTGGAATGTCGAAAGATGTGCTTAACAAAATTTTTGAAAGATTTTATAGAGCTCACACAGGGAATTTGCATAATATTAAAGGGTTTGGCTTAGGTTTGAATTATGCAAACGAAATTGTAAACGCCCATAACGGACATATAAATGTTAAAAGTACTTTAGGAAAAGGTAGTACTTTTATTATAACTTTGCCAATGATTAATTAATAAATATAATATATGAATAAACAAAATAACAATAAACAAAAACTTTTATTAGTTGAAGATGATGTAAATTTTGGCTTCGTGCTTAAATCGTATTTAGAGTTAAACGAATTTGATGTTGATTTAGTTAGCGACGGTAAAGACGCTTTCCCAACTTTTAATAAAAACACCTATAATTTATGCATTCTAGACGTAATGTTGCCAAACGTTGATGGTTTTACTATTGCTAAAGACATTAGAAAAATCAACAAAAATATTCCTATAATTTTTCTTACAGCAAAATCGCAAAAAGACGATGTGTTAGAAGGGTTTAAATCTGGTGCCGACGATTATCTAACAAAGCCTTTTGATTCTGAAGTGTTATTAGCTAAAATTAGAGCTATTATACGTAGAAACAGCAACAGACCAGGACAAAGTCTAGATAAGAGAATCAATATAGGAAGATATGTATTCAACACTCAACTAAGAACGCTTCAAGACGGAGATACAGTTCATAAACTAACTCCCCGCGAATCAGACTTGTTACAAGAATTATACTTATATAGAAATAATGTTTTAGACAGAAATCAAGCTCTAAAAAAGATTTGGGGCGATGACAATTATTTTAACGCTAGAAGCATGGATGTTTACATTACTAAACTTAGAAAATATTTTAAGGATAGTGATACTGTACAAATAAATAATATACACGGCTCTGGATTTGTACTAATATTGAAAGACGAACAATAATAAGTTGTATAATCATCAATTGGGAAAAAACTAAAGTCGCTTATTAGCATTATTTATTGTTGTAAGATGAAATTTGTGAAAATATTAAAATACATTTTAATACTTCCTTTTCTTATATTAGTAAAACTTTATCAATGGCTAATATCTCCTTTAATTCCACCTTCGTGCAGATTCACTCCTACATGCTCCAACTACTCGCTAGAAGCTTTTAAAAAACATGGTCCAATTAAAGGTTTTATTTTAAGTACTTGGCGAATTTTAAGATGCAACCCTTGGGGCGGACATGGACACGACCCTGTACCTGAAAAATTTTATATTTTTAAAAGAAAAAAATGATTTAAAACTATGGATTGGATAATCTTATTTATTGCAGGTTTATTTGAAACTGGATTTGCGTTTTGCCTTGGAAAAGCAAAAGTAACCAACGGCACAGAAATGTATTTGTGGTATTTTGCATTTTTAGTTTCGCTAACAATAAGCATGTTGTTGTTAATAAAAGCTACAAAATCTTTACCTATTGGTTCTGCTTACGCAGTTTGGACAGGTATTGGTGGAGTTGGAACTGCATTAATAGGGATATTTGTTTTTAAAGAACCAACAAATTTTTGGCGTTTATTCTTTATCTTTACACTTATTGCTTCAATTATTGGATTAAAAATTGCATCAAATTAATCTGAACTCAAAGAATCTCGCATTGATTTAAAACCTTCGCCTATAATTTCATGTGCTTCTGCAACTGTTATAAAAGCCTTTGGGTCAATCTCATAGATATAGTCTTTTAATAATTCAAACTCTCTACGACTTACAGTAGTGTAAATTATTTGTTTTTCTTCTTGGCTATACATTCCTTTCCCATGAAAAATTGTACCTCCACGATTCAAATCTTGAATAATAGTTTCTTTAATCTCGTCATATTTATCTGAAATAATAAATATAGCTTTTTCGTAACTAGCACCTTCTAAAATAATGCCAACAGCCTTACCTGTAATATAAATCACAAGCCAAGAGTATAAAGGAATTGTCCAATCTTTAAACGCTACTAAACTTATAAGAACAATAGCGGAATCCACATAAATTACTAAAGTTCCAAGCGGAATGCGTGTATATTTATTAAGAATCATGGCAATAACATCACTACCGCCAGAAGAAGCACGAGATTTAAAAACCAAACCAAGCCCCACTCCTATCAAAACTCCACCAAATATTGCCGACAATAATGTATCATCTTTAACTAAAGGGACATCACCATTAAAGTAAGTTAACAAATCGACAAAACCAGCCATTGAAACAAAACCCACAACAGTTTTCCAACCAAATTTTGGTCCTAATAATTTTAAGCCTAACAAAGTAATTGGAATTTCAAAAGCCAAAGCTGTCAAACCTATTGGCAAATCGAATAAATGGTGAATAACTATTGCAATACCATAAACGCCTCCAGGTGTTATTTTATATGGGGAAATAAAATACACATAACCTAAAGACATAATAAATGTTCCACTCAATATCAAAGCCAAGGACTTAAACCACTTAGCCGAAAACAATTTTTCTTTATTTAAGAATTTCATAATCTTCTAAATTTGGAATGCAAAAATACATTTTATAATGAATTGGAAAAAATAATCAGTTAAAAGTCGAAAGTTAAAAGAAGTTTTATGATTGGCATTTCTTTATGAACTTTACGAACTTTATAAACTTTTAACTGATAGTTCAATTGTTTGCTCCCTATCAGGACCTAGTGATAAGTATTTAATTTTTACTTGTGTTTTTTCTTCTAGATATTTAATATAGTCTAGCAGTTCTTTTGGCAGTTCTTCGAGTTTTGTGCATTTGGTAATATCTTCTTTCCAGCCTGGTAGTTCTTCATAAATTGGTTCAATATCATCGCACATATCATAAGGCATATAATCAATTATTTCGCCTTTATACTTATATTTTGTTGCGACTTTTATTGTATCTAAACCGCTTAACACATCAGATTTTGTAACAATTAAATCTGTAACTCCATTTATCATTATAGAATATTTTAAAGCTACCATATCCAACCAACCACAACGTCTTGGTCTTCCGGTAGTAGCTCCATATTCGTGTCCTTTGTCTCTCATATATTGTCCAACCTCATCAAACAATTCTGTTGGGAAAGGACCTGAACCTACTCGTGTACAGTATGCTTTTACAATTCCGAAAACTTTTCCAATTTTTTGAGGCGAAACTCCCAACCCTGTACAAACTCCAGACGAAACTGTGTTTGAAGAAGTTACAAAAGGATAAGAACCAAAATCAACATCTAAAAGAGTTCCCTGTGCTCCTTCTGCCAAAACAGATTTATTTTCGTTTATTGATTTATTAATAAAAATTTCAGAGTCTATAAATTTGAACTTTTTAAGAAATTCAACAGCATCAAACCAGTCTTTTTCTAATTTGGAATAATCTTCATTAAAATTATATCCTTTAAAAATCTTTTGATGATGGTCTTTTGCAGTATTATATTTTTCTTTAAAACTTTCGGTAAATATATCTCCTATTTTTAAAGCTAGTCGAGCAGTTTTATCTGTATATGCTGGACCAATTCCCTTTAAAGTAGAGCCTATTTTATTTTTGCCTTTATACTCTTCATAAGCTTTATCAAGCAATTTGTGAGTGGGTAAAATTAATTGTGCTTTACGAGAGATATAAAAAATTTCACTTAAATCTACACCTAATTTTTCTGTATCTTCAATTTCTTTTTTCAAAATAATAGGGTCAATTACAACTCCATTACCTATTATATTAATGGCATTTTTTCTAAAAACACCACTTGGGATTGTGTGTAAAACATGTTTTATTCCATTAAATTCAAGAGTATGTCCAGCATTTGGACCGCCTTGAAATCTAGCAATTATATCATATTTAGGCGTAAGTACATCAACTATTTTGCCTTTACCTTCATCGCCCCATTGCAAACCTAATAAAACGTCTATTTTCATCTTTCAATATTATTTTTTATATTCTTCTTTCTTTTGACATTCATTGCAAATCCCATATAAATACAAAGAGTGATTTAAAACTTTAAAATCGCTGGCTTTAGAAATAGTTTTTTCAATTTCAGCAATTCTTGGGTCGCAAAATTCTATAACTTTTCCACAATCTGTACAAATCATGTGGTCGTGTTGCATACAAGCATAAGCTTTTTCAAATGTGCTTATATTTTTTCCAAATTGATGTTTAACAATCAAATTTGCGTCTAACAAAATATCAATATTGTTATAAAGCGTAGCTCTACTAACACGATAATTTTTATTTTTCATAGATATATGCAAACTCTCAATGTCGAAATGACCATTTCTAGAGTAAATTTCATCTAAAATAGCAAATCTTTCTGGAGTTTTTCTATATCCTTTTCTTTCCAAATAATCAGTCAATATCTGACGTACAGGAATATTATATTCTACGGCTTTCATTGTTTGTTATTTTTTAGACTAAATTAAAATAATTTTTCTCATACTCAAAACTTATTTTAAACAAATTATCAACAAAATTTGAAAGTAAATTTTTAATTAAATCGATTTTAATATCTTTGAAAAAATATTTATTGTGATTTTTTTCAGATTAATATTAGATAGTATAAAATTTTCGTTTTCGTCATTAATTAATAATAAGTTAAGAACGTTTTTATCGCTTTTAGGAATTACCATTGGGATTTTTAGCATAATCTCTGTAATGGCGACTATAGATTCTTTAGAAAGAGGCATTAAAAACAATATAGGACAGTTAGGTTCAAACACTGTTTATATCCAAAAATGGCCCTGGATTTTTGAAGCAGACTTTCCTTGGTGGAAATATATTAATCGTCCTTCGCCAAAATTATCTGAACTTACACAAATTAGAGAATTATCAACTTGTGCCGACAAGATTGCTTTTGCAGCTTCGACATTGCAAACCATAGAATACGAAAACAAAAGTTTAGACGATGCTGGTGTTGTTCTTAGCACACATGATTATATGCAAATAAACTTTATGAATATTGAAAAAGGTAGATATTTTTCACAAATGGAATCACATACTGGTCAAAATGTGGCTATCTTAGGGGCGCAATGTGCTGAAAGTTTATTTGAAAATACCGACCCCATTGGAAAACAAATTAAGCTAAATGGCAAAAAACTAACTGTAATAGGAGTTTTCGAAAAGCAAGGAGAAAACATGTTTAGTTCAGGCTCTGATGAGTTGGTGTTAATTCCTATAAATTTTGGAAAAACAATTTTTGATATTGAAAACGACGACTTAAATCCATTTATAATAGTGTCGGCTAAAGAAGGAATTACCTCCGGTGAATTGATTGATGAACTCACAATAATTATGAGGACAATTCGAAAATTAAAACCTTTAGAAGAAGATAATTTTTCGCTAAATCAAGCAAGTATGATTACAAAAAGTTTAGACAAAATTTTTAAGATACTCGATTTAGCAGGAATAATTATTGGTGGTTTTGCTATTTTAGTTGGAGGTTTTGGAATTGCAAATATTATGTTTGTATCTGTAAAAGAAAGAACCAAAGAAATTGGAATACTAAAAGCTATTGGAGCAAAATCATATCTTATTTTAATTCAATTCTTAACAGAAGCGACAGCTTTGAGCTTAGTTGGCGGAATTTTAGGATTAATATTAGTATGGTTGTTAACCGCTGTTGCGCGAAGTCTAACGCCACTAGACTTAGCTTTAAGTTTTGGAAATATTATGTCAGGAACGCTAATTTCTATTTGTGTTGGAATAGTTTCAGGCTTTGCTCCTGCTCGCAAAGCTGCTAAACTTGACCCTATTAAGGCGATAAATCAAGGAACTTAAGTTAAAAGTTTATAAAGTTCCTAAAGTTTATAAAGTGGGAATATTAAAAACTTTCTGTTTAAATTTTTTACTTTCGAGTAAAAAAATTATATTTGTAAAAATTTAAAACTTTAGATTATGGTAAAAAGAATTATTGGAATTACTATGAGTTTATTGCTATTAGCAAGTTTAAACTCTTATGCTTGTACAAATTTTATTATTACTAAAGGAGCTTCAACAGATGGCTCTGTAATGGTTTCTTATTCAGCAGACAGCCACGTATTGTATGGCGAATTATATCATTGGCCCGCAAAAACATATCCTAAAGGAACAATGTTAGACATTTGGGAATGGGACACTGGTAAATATTTAGGAAAAATTCCTCAAGTGGAACAAACTTATAATGTTGTTGGAAATGTAAACGAATTTCAGCTTTCTATTGCAGAAACAACATTTACTGGACGTGAAGAGTTAGGTACTCCAAATGGAATTATGGATTATGGAAGTTTAATTTACGTAACATTGCAAAGAGCAAAAACAGCTAGAGAAGCAATAAAAATTCTTACCGATTTAGTTGAAGAACACGGTTATGCAAGTACTGGCGAAAGTTTTTCTATTTGTGATAAAAATGAAGCTTGGATACTTGAATTAATAGGTAAAGGCGAAGGTAAAAAAGGTGCAGTTTGGGTAGCTCTTCTTATTCCTGATGGATATGTTAGCGCTCATGCAAATCAAGCACGCATTACAACTTTCGAATACCAAAAGAAAAACGATTGGTTTAATCCAAAACAAACAGTTTTTAACTCCAAAGATGTTATCAGTTTTGCACGCGAAATGAAATATTTTGATGGCAAAGATTCTGAATTTAGTTTTTCTGACACTTATGCACCTGTTGATTTTGGTGGAGCTCGTTTTTGCGAAATAAGAGTGTGGGCATTCTTTAATGCTGTAAAATCTGGAATGGATCAATATTGGGATTATGCTAAAGGTCATATCAAACGTGGTGCTCACGGATATGCAACTAACAGAATGCCTTTATGGATAAAACCTGATAAAAAAATTTCTCAAATTGATATGTTCAAATTTATGCGAGACCACCTAGAAGGAACAGAATTAGATATGAGAAACGATATTGGTGCTGGACCTTACGGAAATCCTTACCGTTGGAGACCAATGACTTGGAGCGTTGACGGAGAAGATTATGTAATGGAAAGAGCAACTGCAACTCAACAAACTGGATTCTCTTTTATAGCTCAACTAAGAAGCTGGTTACCTGATGCTTTTGGTGCAATAAATTGGTTCTCAGTTGATGACGCAGGATTTACTGTTTATGTGCCAATGTATTCTACTATCACAAAAATACCACGTCCTTACGCAGTTGGAAATGGAGATTTAATGGACTTCACATTAGAATCTGCTTTCTGGGTATTTAATATGGTATCAAACTTTGCATATACTAGATATGAACTAATATATCCTGAAATTGAAAAAGAACAACACAGATTACACACAAGCTTTGTGAGAGAAACTCTCGAACTAGAGAAAAAGCTAATGGAAATCCACGAAAAAGATCCAAAACTAGTATTGAGAGAAGTTAACAATTATTCTAACCAAGCAGCTGAACGCACACATCAAGAATGGAAAAACCTTTTCGCATATTTGTTTACAAAATATATGGACGGAAATGTAAAAACAAAACAAGAAGTTCCTGAAGGATACAAATATTATGCTCCAAAAGTTGAGCAATTTGAACTTAGCGACAAATGGAAACGCCTAATTGTAAATGATACTCAAGGTAAAGCTAAAGTTATCAAAGAAGGCGAATAAAATAATTAAAAAAACGGCGGTGTCTCATAAGTGTCAAACTGCTGACCTGAGTTCATAAAGTTAAAAGTTCATAAAGTTTTTAAAGTCGGTTTTATAACAAAATGTGTCAACTTTTATTAGGACGCGACACTTTTAACACTTCAACTACGTTCAGTGCATCGCTTTTAACTTTTAACTTTTAACTCAAGTGTACGCTCCTTCGTCCTCAATTTCAGCGCCTTGCATTTTAACACTTCTGAAACACCTTGAGAGGTTGTTGGTTCAACACTTGTTTTGAGACAACCTCGTTTTTTTTTACTAAACCATTCAACAACATGACTTTTAAAGTTACTAGAAAAAAATTAGTTATAATATCAATCGGCATAATACTTTTATTTTATTTAATAAATAGACTAAATGTAATTATTAACTCCGATTTTGCTGATGCTCAAGTTGTTGGAGAAAAAATACAATGTAACCAAGACTCTACTCACTGTGAAACGATAATAGTCTATATAGGATTTACATATAACAATTCATATTACATTTGCGAAAGTGAAAAAAGTGAAATATATCCAATTGGCGAAGAATTAACAGTCATTATTAAAAATAAAGACCCACACAATGCCTCATCTTTTAGGTTCGCAGGATTTTGGCTAAATAGTTTGCTTTACACTCTATTACCTATAATGGTTATTGCTGCGTTAATTTTAGCTTTTATTAAAGAAAATGCTGTTTTTATAATCAACTTAGGAAAGAATAATAAAAAACATGCAACCCAAAAAAATGATGAATACATAGGTTTAGACAAACTTTAAGACTAGGTCAAAATCCCATAAGCGATATTTTATAATCTATTGATTTATTGGTTAATTCGCAATTCGTATAATAATAAACAAATTTTATTTGGTTAATATTTTCAAATACCTTAAATTTGTTTCAAAATTTATGAGCAATTTAAATAAAAAACGGTTTTTGAAAATTAAAGGG
>FZPS01000027.1_pt414 | contig 16673 bp, 13 predicted proteins | sample 1817821 | NCBI WGS metagenome assembly FZPS01 (sample SAMEA104158645, study PRJEB21678) | metagenome | place: Germany | collected 2015-04-21
TTGTACAACAGTTCGTAAGGTAATTTCCGAACATAATTCCCGTGGGTCCTGCTTAGGGTGTTTCGTTTCGAATTACCCGCTGTTTACTGAAAAACTATTGTACAAAGCACTAAATAATAAGAAATATAGTTGGAAGGTTAACAAAAAAATGATATTATTAAAAGTAAATAAATGGCGCGTGGAGGATAAAAAATGCAGGATTTTGAGAAGCTTGGAGTTTTTTATTTAGGAAAAGAGTATGATCTGGAAGAAAAGCGGCTCAAGGATGAACTAATACTATATAAGTCTAAGGATTTAACCACACATGCGGTAATAATAGGGATGACAGGCAGCGGCAAAACCGGCCTTGGCATTGGGATTATCGAAGAAGCCGCTATAGACAATATTCCTGTAATCGCGATTGATCCGAAAGGAGATCTGGGAAACCTTGCTTTGACCTTCCCGCAACTGCGGGGAGAAGATTTTCTGCCTTGGGTAAATGTCCACGAAGCCGCCAATAAAGGACTGTCTGCAGAAGAATATGCAAATAATCAGGCGGAATTATGGCGGAAAGGCCTTTCTGAATGGGGACAGGATGAAAAGCGAATAGAGAGGCTTCGCAATGCGGCTGACGTTAGAATCTATACCCCGGGAGGTTCCGCAGGGCTTGGAGTATCTCTTTTGCGATCCTTTAATGCCCCGTCCCGGGAGATTATAAACGATAAAGATGCCTACAGGGATCGGGTGGATATTACGACCAACAGTTTGCTTTCGCTGCTTGGGTTTAACGCGGATCCTTTTACAAGCAGGGAGTATATTCTGATATCAAATATATTTGAACATACCTGGAGCAAGGGACAGAACCTTGATCTGCCGGAGCTTATTTCCGCTATACAAAAGCCTCCTATGGATAAAATAGGGGTTATGGATGTGGATAGCTTTTATCCCTCCAAAGACAGGTTTTCACTTGCAATGATGCTTAACAGCCTTTTGGCTTCACCCGGTTTTAAAGCGTGGCTCGAGGGTGATCCCATGGATATTAACCGGTTCATGTATGATAAAGACGGCAGACCGACTGTCTCGATTTTCTCCATAACACACCTTTCTGACAGTGAGCGTATGTTTTTTGTAACAATGCTATTAAATGAAGTATTGTCATGGGTTCGCAGCCAACCGGGCACGGGCAGCCTTAGAGCGATACTGTACATGGATGAACTGTTCGGATATCTTCCTCCAATAGCAAACCCCCCTTCAAAGGCTCCGCTTTTAACGCTTCTTAAACAGGCACGGGCATACGGATTGGGTTTGGTTCTTTCAACTCAAAATCCCGGCGATCTTGATTATAAAGCCCTTTCAAACGCAGGAACCTGGTTTATCGGGCGTCTTCAGACTGAACGTGATAAGGAGAGGGTACTGGCAGGTTTGGAAGGAGCAGCCGCGGCAGGAAAATTTGACAGGGCTCGAACCGAGCAGATTTTAGCAGGGCTTGGGCAGCGTATATTTTATCTTCACAGCGTACATAATGATGAACCTGTAATTTTTAGTACAAGGTGGGTTCTTTCATATCTGTCCGGGCCGCTTACAAGAGATCAGATATCATCTTTAACATCAGCAGAGACCGTTACTGAGAAAGTTCAAACCCCTTACGATAATATACCCCAAAAACAGGATATCGACACATTAAACGATAACCGTACAGAGTCTTCGAAATCGACACCTCCTGTACTCCCTCCACAAATAAAACAAGTATATCTTCCAGCGACAGGTATGGATCCCAGGAACATTGTATATGTTCCTTCAGTTATTGGCGCGGCCGATGTGCTTTACAGCAATGCTAAACTTGGTGTGTCGGTATCTAAAAATTATACGTTACTTGCACCGCTCCATGACGGGCCGATTCCGCTTGATTGGAGCGAGGCGGAGCAAATTGAAATTAACCTGCGTGACCTGGATTCCGGTCCGGTTGAAGGAGCACATTATGCCAATTTCCCGGACGCGGCTTCAAATGCGCGCAGTTATGAGGATTGGAAGAAGCTTTTAAACCAGTTTATTCGAACAAATTTAAGTCTTAAGCTTTTATTTAGTCCTGCATTAAAAACCCTTTCCGAACCCGGAGAGGATGAGCGTGATTTCCGCATACGTTTACAGCATTTAGCTCACGAGCGGCGTGATGATGCTATGGAGGAAATCCGGAAAAAATACTCATCAAAACTTGATCAGCTTGAAGAAAGGCATAGACGGGCAAAACAAGCGGTAGAGCAGAAAAATGCTATGGCGGCCCAAAGGAAAGTGGAAGCAGCTGTCTCAGCAGGAACTGCATTGCTGGGGGCACTTCTTGGACGCAAAACTATCAGCGCAACTTCGGTCTCCCGGATTGGAACTGCTGTTAGGAGCACTTCGCGGGCATTCAAAAGCGGTCAGGAAATCAGCGGGGCTGTTGAAACACTTCAGTCGATTGAGGCTCAAATCCAGGAATTACAATTGGAACTTGAGCAGCAGTTAGAGAAGATATCCGCTAATTATAATATGCTGGAAGAAAAGTTGGAGAGTGTGGAAATCAGGGCTATAAGCGGAAATATAACAGTACATTTTATGGGCCTGGCGTGGGTTCCTAAAGAAAAATAAAGCGTGACGGCCAGGCCTTTACTTTCAAGCCTGACCACTAAAATATCCCGTTTAAATAATATCCTGCTTTAAAACATCAATGATATTTTCCTTTTTTATTTTTGCGCCGGAATACAGCATTGATATGCCAACAATTACAAAAACAGCAATGACGGCTATACATATGTCAATCCAGGGCAGAGTAAAAATGAAACCAAACTTTATATTAAGCACTAAATACATGACGTACATTACGGCAAAACTTACCGGAATACCGAAAAGTACCGCCTTCAGCCCATAAAACATACTTTCATAGTTTATCATTTTATTAAAACCCTGCGGTGTTATGCCAACCGACTTAAGCATGGCAAATTCCCTTTTCCGAAGAGTAATACTGGTTGTTATTGTGTTTAAAATGTTTGCAATGCATATCGCGGTTATAAGAACAATAAAACCATATGTGAAAACGGACATTAATGTAATCATTTGCTCCTCTTTTTGGCTTTGAATAAATACATTAAAGACTTGAAGCTGGTTTTCGGGGAAAATGTTTTGAATTGCTTCAATACTTTCCTGCAGACGCAAAGGATTAGGGCTGTTTAAAGAAAGGCTTGCGTTAATAAGGCTTTCCGCGCTTTTATTGCCTTCAGTAATTTTCTCAAGCACGTCTTCCGACACAATCACGCGGAGGTTCGGGTATGCTCCGTTGGGAATAACACCCATGGGCGCTTTATTTGTGAGTGCTGCCACTTTTAGCGGATGCAGCTTCAGCTCTTCAGCAGTTTCACTGTCATAGAAGTACATGGAAAGAATATCTTCCGTTGATGCTTTTATTATTTTCGTTTCAATGTATTTTTTCTCTGCCGCGTCTATATATTTTACCGTATCAATTACAATAGCGGAGGGATTATCAGGATCGTTAAGCCTGGCAAAATCGGCTCCGACCTCATTTGCGTATTCCTTAAGCGAATTATCATCCAAAGCATTTATATAAACCTGATATGTTATTTTTCCATGTTCACCCGGGTAATTTACTTTCAGAAAGTCTGGAACTTTATCGGTATCTGCATATAAAGATGCACCTAAAGTGCTAATTTCCGTCGACTTTGTTACATCCTCCAAAGATTTTATTTTGTGAATGATATATTCCTGATCTTCGTTTTTTACTTCGAAAAAGGATACCAAAATATCGAAGTTTATTCCGTCCTGTGTCATCAATAAAGACTTTTTAAGGTTTACCGTGAACTGCGATATAACCAGAAATAAAACAATGCTTATAACCAATGAAAATATCGTTGTCCTGTACCTGCCTTTATTTCTCTTCAGGTTTTTTAAAGCCAAATCTCCTTCGATTCCAAATACAGCCCGGGTGAATTTGGAAGTTTTTACTTCCTTTCCTGTAAGTTTCACATCTGCAGTCTGGCGTATGGCATCGATTGCCGATATATTCGATGCTCTCTTTGCCGGGACATAGGTTGAAATGAATATTGTCGCAAAAGATATCAAAACCGCAATGATTATTGTTATTGGAAATACCACAACACGCAGGCCTTCTGTAACGGTTAACAAATTGTTTATTATCGGATTAATAAAAAAGAAGGTAATACCAATACCGGCAAGCCCTGCGATTATTCCAACCGGAACGCTGACAACAGCGATAACGGCTCCTTCAAAAAACACCGAATTTCTTTTCTGCTTTTTTGTAGCGCCGACACTCGACAGCATTCCCAGATACCTTGAGCGGTCGGAAACGGAAATTGCAAAAGCGTTGTATATCAATGAAACCGAGCCAATGATAATAATAGCCATAATTATAGCAGATAGAATATAAAGCATATTTTTAGCCGAGTTATCAGAAATAACACCGTAATATCTAAGCAATGAGTTATTAAAAACCACCTCGTCTATTCCATTGTGTGAAGCTAAATTCCTGCCATGCTCAAACAATCTTGTATTAATGTTGTTTACTATAACTGAAGCGTTTACTTTTTCGGTGGATTTTATAGAGTTTTCGTCAACGTAGGATAAAACGGTATATCCTGGGGACCAGGTCGGTTCCCATGAAGGACGCTCCATAATTCCTACAATTGTATAAGTATTTGTTGTTTCCTTTGACAGGGTTTCTTTAATTCCATCCTTATCCTTTTGCAGGGAATGGTTTTGGGAGAGCGCCTGACTGTTTTCCGTATCGGCTGCGCTATACCTCTTGCCAATGTCAAGAGTAAGAACATCTTCGATTTTGCAGTTAACTTTACCGTTCGTTATAATTGCCTGAGAAATAATTATTTCATCAGGTCTTTCGGGAATCCTGCCCTCGATTAATTTGATCGGGAATTTTTCAAAACCCTGCTCATTATATTCTTTAATAAAAATGTAAGGTTTATTCGGGTTTTGACTTCCTTTTAACAGTGCATACCCTGTATCTCTGCTTAAAATAACGGTTTTCGTTTCCTCGTCTTTTTTAATTGCTTCAAGCTGCTTTTTATTAACGTCTTTATATAGCACATGCCATTCACCTTCGTCGGCAATAATTATTCTTTGCATAAAATCCAAAAAAGAAATTCCTAATGTGCATACCGCTGTAATCATCGCGACCGATATAATAGAACCTAAAAGTGTAACAGTGGTTCGTTTCCTGTTCAGTTTCAACTGCCTTATGGTCAGCCTGTTAATAATATTCATGAACGAATCACCTCATCTTTTGTAATTTTTCCGTCTTCAATCGTCATAACCCTGTCTGCCTGCAAAGCGATACGTTCGTCATGGGTAATGATGATAAGTGTCTGCTTCAGTTTTTTATTGAATATTTTCAGCAATTCAATAATTTCAGCGCTGTTTTTACTGTCAAGGTTACCTGTCGGCTCATCGGCAAGCATTAGAGCGGGATTGCTTATAAGCGCTCTTCCTATCGACACTCTTTGCTGTTGTCCGCCTGAAAGCTGGTTCGGCAGATATTCCAGCCTGTCGGACATTCCAAGAGTATTGATTATTTTGTCAACATGGTCTTTATCCGGTTTTCTTCCATCAAGCAGCAACGGCAAAGTCATATTTTCCATGACATTAAGCACCGGAATAAGATTATAAAACTGATAAATCAAACCTATTTGCCTGCGTCTGAAAATGGCGAGCTTTGTTTCATCCAACGCGTAAATATCCGTGTTTTCAATATATACCTTTCCTTCGGTTGGCATGTCCACGCCTCCTAAAATATGAAGCAAGGTTGATTTCCCCGAGCCGGAGGGTCCGACCACGGCAATAAACTCACCCTTTTTTACCGAAAAAGAAACACAATCCAACGCTTTTACGGCTGTTTCGCCTTTTCCATAGATTTTAGAAAGTTTTTCTACCCGTAATATTTCCAATCCTCTCACTCCTGTTATTTAAACAAAATTGTTCCAATTGAATTTTTTGTAAAATCAATCGCTTCGTTCAGGAAATCAGGTACCGACTGGACTCAGCCCGACCAGCGAAGCTAATTGATCCGGTCTTTATCCGCCGACGATCCGGAGGTTCGTTGCTTCCGAAGGCGTTTATAAAGACAGCGGTTTTATGAGGAACAATCATCAGTATATCTTTGAATTATGACTTACAGGTGACTATTTTGGTGACAGATTTGTCACAAAACACCCTTATGGAACCTGATGGTAAATTGCGTACCCTGATACTTTTTGCTGGAAACTTCAATAGAGCCGCCCTGGTTTTCTATAATGCTTTTTGACATCGCGAGTCCGATGCCGATACTGTCGGGATGGGCGTTTTTACCTTTATAAAAACGATTAAATATGTAAGGCAAATCCTCTTTAAGAATTCCATTCCCGTTATCGGAGATTTCAATCATTGTAAAGATTGGGGTTTCACTATAGGTAATTTTTATTTTTCCACCTTCAGGTGTGTGTTCCATGCAGTTTTTTACGATGTTCGCGATGGCCTCGGACGACCAGTTAAAATCTCCTGTAAAGCCGGCGTTTTCATCGCCGCTGATTTCAAGGGTTTGGTTTCTTATCTCCATAGGGATTAACAGGTGCTCTATCGATCTGTTTATAAGATTTTTAACATTTAACCTGTCCTTTTTAAACTCAATCGTACCAGCATCAATTTTTGAAAGCTTTAAAAGTGATGTTACAAGCCACTGCAACCTTTCAAGCTGAGAGTTTATATTCTGCGTAAATTCCACGCGCTTATCCTGCGGCAGGTTCTCATCTCTGATTAGGTCGGTCATAACGAACATTGAGGTTATCGGTGTTTTAAGCTGATGGGATATATCAGAGATTGAGTTTGCAAGAAATATTTTTTCTTTGTTCAACAGCCTGGCTTGTTCGGCCAACATAACGGTAACCTTATAAATTTCACTTTTTAATATGCTAAGCTCACCTTCATCATTGTCTCGAATATCAAGAAAGTACTCTCCGGAAGAAATCCGTTTGAGATATTGGGAAAGCTGTGCAATTTTATCATATCTCCACTTTGTAAATATAAGCGATGTTACTGTTATTAACAAAAGAGAAACAAATGTTATTATACCTGCAGTTCTGTCTAATGAAAAATTAACCGCAGTTACCGTTATTAAAATCAAAGCCATAAAAAAGACGTATATCTTTATTTCTCTATTTCGCAGCAACTCAGCCGCCCCCTTTATATCCGATCCCGCGGACTGTCTTTATAATTTGCGGGTTTTGAATATCATCCTCGATTTTTTCCCTTAAGCGCTTAATATAAACAGTCAGGGTATTGTCATTCACAAACTCGCCGGCAAAATCCCAGAGACTTTCCAAAATCTGATTTCGGCTTAACACCTGACCATGGTTGTTAGCAAATATTAAAAGCAGCCGGTACTCAAGGGATGTTAACAAAATTTCATTCTGTCCCTTATACACTTTTGCCTGTGCCGTATCAATTTGTAATCCGCCGAATTCAAGAACGGTTTTGGATGTTTCCGCCTTTCCGTATCTTCGATTTATCGACTTAATGCGGGAAAGCAGCTCTCTTATCCGAAATGGTTTTGTGATATAGTCATCCGCGCCCATGTCAAGACCCATAACAACATTGACTTCATCATCTATCGCGGTTAAGAATATAACAGGAATGTCTTTTTTCTCTTTTATGTACTTGCATATATCATATCCGTTTCCATCGGGAAGGTTAATGTCGAGTATGGCCATGTCACAGCTGTTTTTATTTATTTCCTCCCTGGCCTGCGCCGAATTCAGGCAGTGCGTAACCTCATACCCTTCCTGAGCGAGAGAGTAACAAATCCCCGAGGCAATTATTTTATCATCCTCGACTAATAGTATTTTCATTTCAGATCCTTCCTTTAAACTGCTAGTACATACATTTCTGAATTTACTTTATTCATTTGCATTGAGAAAACCGCCTCAGCGATTCCAATACACGGTTTTTTCCCTGTTATACTATATTCTAACCTGTTTCGGGCAAATTGGAAACTAAATATATAAAAGCACCCGAATCAGAGCCGCGTACCTACCGGAACGCGGCAGCAATGACTAGACCCGTAATCACCTGCTGTTTATTCGGTATTAGTTAACGAGCTACTTGGAAGAACTATTGTACAATAACGGAAACTATAGCGAAAATGCAGCATAGAGATACACAGTCAGAGCGAGGATAAGCAAGTCGACTGTCTGAGTAAAAATGATACCTACAAAAATTTTTCAAAGCATTTTGCGAGTTTCGACTTGCCCGAGCTGAACTGTGTAGCTCTTGCAAATGAAGCTCTTTGTTGACGTTATTGTACAATAGTTCGTAAGGTAACTTTCGAACATTTTTACCGCGGGTTCTGCTTCGGGTGTTTCGTTTCCTAGGCCGACAAAGCACATACTAATAACACGCTTTGGATCCTTTTTTATTTCTGCTGAGGGGTCTCCATATCCCGGGCCGCTCATTAACCCGCCCACAATTGCCTGTTAGCAGCGGAGCGTTGGAGCATGTCGCCCGTTGTCACCGAAAGCACCCAAATCACCCGCTGGTTTTAGGAGATTAGATAAAGGACATCTTTTGCCTCGTTTTCATCGCCAATAAATCGACGAATGCTTCAAGGCGTGTTACATAACTCGCCTCGCCGGTCATTTCATCAATAATTAGTGTCATAATTGGTATATTATATTTCATTTCAATTTCGCTGAACGCGCACTGTGCCACTATTTCAGGCATGCACGTAAATGGATACAGGTGGATGACTCCATCAAATTTTTTCTTAGCGCTTAAAATGCAGTTTCCTATCGTATGCAAACCATGACCGCCTATATCATCGGTTTTCATATATTCCTTTCCCGCTTCAAGCGATTTGTCCTTAAGGCCGACAGGAATCAGTTTCTTTATGAAATACTCGGTAATCCAATTACTGATGGTTAGATTGTTATGCACTTCAATGCCCATATTGCCCAGTTTTCTTTCTATGTCTAAATTGATATTGGGATGGGCGCATACATACATTTCTCCAACAAGGGAAATCCTGAGCGGCTTATAATTCCTGTCCTTTAAAACTTTACGCAGCAGTTTAACCGTATCGTGGATAATATTTGTAATACATCTATATCCATTTGTTTTCTGAACCTGTTTATGAAATTCGGACATTATTCTGTCAGTTTGTCCTTTTTGCACTTCCCGGCATCTTGTATATCTTGCGAGCGCGTTCAGCCGATCCACCCGGTAAACTGTTCTTACGGCATAATAAATTCCGCTGATTATTTTAAATATGCTTTTTCCTTCCACCAATGGTCCGATACGCCTTAATACCTCTACAACCGTCAGATTTGACAGATCAAGACAAACAAATTCAGCCCTGTAGTTCAGACGGTTTAATATTTCAGCCTGGAGATCACCGTAATATCCCAGCCTGCATTGGCCGCGCCCGCCTCCAAAAAGTATAAAATCCGCTCCGTTTTCAATTCCATATATAAAATCGCTTAAAATACTTTTAAAAGGGAGGCAGGCAAATTCCGGCGAATGTTTTATCGCAGATTCATATGAATTATTTGATTTTAAAGGGGGCATGACATATTCAATTCCTATTGTATCCAACAACACCTTTATCGGGACATACATGTTTCCCATATGCGGAAATGTAAACTTCATATTGCTAACCCACCGTATCTAAGAATGCTTCAAGCCTTGTGTCGAATCCGGCTTCTCCCGTATGCTCATCAACCATAAGTTTCAAAAATGGGATGGAATACCGGTCTTTAATGCGTCTTTCAATAAATTCAATAACGAACGCATCGACTCCGCATGCGAACGGAGTAAGATATATCATGCCCTTAATATTTTTATCATTGGCAAAGGTGAAGGCACTGCCCAAAAGTTCAAACCCGATATGCCAGAAAACTTTTCCCTGGAATGGATAAGCGTTTCTTCTTTTTGTTTGATGGTCAATATCTCTTGAAGTAACAACTGTCAAACTTCTCTTTTCCAGCTTTTTAATAAGATTCATACTGAGATAATTGTCGTAAATCATATAAGGGTGCCCCAATACGGAAAGAATCTTTTTTGAATTCGTGCCATCAGGAGCATATTGGTTATCATCGCATCTGTTCCATATATGTTTATGGTATAGTGCAGCGGCATCCTCAAAAGCTTTTACAACCCGGCTATATTTTATCTTTAGTATTTCGGATATACAAATAAGGCTTTCATATGTCCGGGAAGGAAACAAATCCGGATGTATTTTGATCTCAAGTATTTTAACCTGCCCTTTCAGATTCAACAGAATCATATCCGGCAGCCCGCAGAATTTTGGGCAGGTATATTCATTTTTGTCAAGGCTTGTGTAGCGTGGGATAAATATATAGTCAGCACTGCTTTTCAGGTTAAAAACATGTCCATGAAACACTTTTACAGGGAGGCAGGTCTCATTGCTGCAGCATTTTATTCCATCATCCATTATTTGACTGTTTGTGTTCCGGGAAGTAATAACACTGCAGCCTAAATTGTAAAAAAAACGTTCCCACAGTATATGATGGTCAAAGTAGAATAAGCTTTTTGGCAGACCGATTGTTATCATACGTTTAGTTTTTCATACGGTTATTAATTTATTCAGCATCGTACAAAAAGCGATCTTTATTCTATAAAATCCTATAATATTGGATGTTTTTTATTTTATAGTATAATAAAAGGCAGGATAAAATTAAATAGCTGATTTAATAAAATCCCATCCTTAATTATTACTTAAAATGTTAGGCTGGAGGAAAGGTTTCTTTCACTCAAACCAAACCAAGGGGTTCTTTTGAAGAAGTAAAATAAGAAAATAGAAAGGCGGTATTAAAATGAATAAAGTTCGCTTTGGAATTGTTGGAGTCGGGAATATGGGTTCGGCCCATCTTCGGTATATTGCCAATCATGAAATATCAGGCGCCGAAGTTACGGCGGTATGCGATATCAACGGGCGAAGACTGAAAATGGCGGAGGAACTGTATCCTTCCATAAAGTTGTATTCGGAAATGGATGCCATGCTGGACAGTGGTTTGGTAGATGCTGTTCTAATAGCGACGCCTCACTACGATCATCCCCCGCTTGCAATCAAAGCGCTGGAAAAAGGAATACATACACTTATTGAAAAACCTGCCGGCGTTTATACGAAACAAGTAGAACAAATGAATCGAGCAGCGGAAAAATCCGGCTTAATTTTTAGCATTATGTATAATCAGCGGACAAACCCCGTCTACCAAAAACTTCGTGATTTGGTTCTGAACGGAGAACTTGGTCAATTAAAACGCACGAACTGGATTATTGACTGGTACCGCCCCCAAAGCTACTATGATTCCGGTGGATGGCGGGCAACCTGGGCCGGTGAGGGAGGAGGCGTTCTTCTGAACCAGGATCCCCATCAGTTAGATCTATGGCAGTGGACCTGTGGTATGCCGGTAAGAGTTCGGGCATTTTGTTCTTTCGGTAAATTCCATAATATTGAAGTTGAAGACGAAGTAACGGCATATGTGGAATATGAAAATGGAGCAACCGGCGTATTTGTGACTTCTACGGGGATCACGCCGGAAACAAACCGGTTAGAGATAGTTGGAGACAAAGGAAAGGTGGTTGTCGAGGATAACAATATCGTATTCCATCGGCTGAGGATTCCTGAAAGACAGTTCAATCGGGAATTCAAAGGCGGCTTTGGAAGCCCGGAATGCTGGAAATGTGAAATCCCGGTAGCTCCGGGTCATGGCGGCCAACACAAGGAAATTACGCAGAATTTCACAAATGCAATTTTGAAGGGCGAGAAATTGTTGGCACCCGGAGTTGAGGGAATCAACGGCCTGCAGATTTCAAATGCGATGCATCTTTCGGCTTGGATCAACGAATGGGTGGATATTCCGGTTAACGCGGATCTTTTTTACAAAGAACTGAATAAAAGAATAAAAAGCTCTACTTACAAAAAAGAAGCGGAAGACGTAATCCTTGATGTAAGTGGAACACATTAAATGAAGGCAAAAACATCGGACATTTTTATGAAGTACTCAATAGGTTTAGTAGATCCACTTTCTTTTAATATTATTCGTGCTGATCGTAAAAAGTGCAATGCTGCAGCCTATAAGTATTAAAAGGCTAACCGGTGGATTGATAAAGCCGGATGAATTAACCGAGTATTTGAGCATGTCTGCGCCATAGGTTAACGGCAGCACGTATGATAACGGCCTTATAAAAACCGGAAGATTTTCTATTGGGATAAACAATCCGCACAGGAACATCATCGGGAATCTGAAAAAATTTGAAAAAGTTTGCGCTTCAAAAACTTCACTTACAGAAACCGCAATAAACAGTCCAAGAAAAGTTGAAGTCACTGCAATCAATACCACAGCGGCAAACATTAAAAGCCAGTTTACACCGGATAAATCAACAATAAATGATGCAAATAATACAGGTATGAACGCGTTTATTATCCCAAAAAGAATAGCACCGGTTGTTTTAGCAAGCATCAGAATATTTAAACTGATAGGTGCCAGCAGCAATCTTTCAAATGACCTGCTTCTTCTTTCAAAGGTGATAGTGACTGCCAGCATAGATGTTGTACCAAAAAGAATCGATAAGGCCATAACACCTGGAAGTATTCCGCGAATGTCCACTTCGCTGTTTGAACGAATAAAAAACATCAGGGTCCAGGAAACAGGAAAAATAATGCCCCAGCTGATATTTGGCGGTTTTAAGTAATAGTTTTTCATATCTTTTTCCAATATGCTCCAAAAAGCCAGACTTTTATTCATTTCTGCTTCCCCTCCTTTTCCTTTTGCAGTTTGTCTATTTCAATTCCGGTAATTTTTACGAATATTTCTTCAAGGGACGGACGAATTACTTTTGCTTCGTTGATTTTGATCCCGTTGTTATCAAATAATTTCATAAAGGGCATAATTTCTATTTGATTTTTTGAGCTGATGCGTATGCTATGATCAGTACTCGACTTAATGGTTATATCGGGGAAATTACCTGTTAAAAGCTTTTCGACGTTTAAACCATTTGAATCGATTCCGAATTCAACAATATTTTCCTGCTGGGCTTCAATCATCAAATCCTGTACTTTGCTGACTTTAATGACTTTGCCGCCGACTATAAAGCCTATTCTGTCACAAAGTCTTTCAGCCTCCTCGATGTAATGTGTTGTTAAAAAAATAGTGGTTCCATTATCGTTCAGATTTTTAATCATTTTTCGGATCTGTCTGGCGCTTTCCACATCGATTCCTGTGGTCGGCTCATCTAAAAACAGTATTTCAGGGTTATGAATGATACCGGCCGCTATAGTCAGCTTTCTTTTCATACCTTTTGAATATGCTTTAAATGGCCGATCGCCCGTATCTTCCAAAGAAAATTGCTTTAGAAGTTCTTTTGCTCTTTCTTCACGGACTTCTTTTTTCATACCATAAAGTGACGCACAAAAGGTCAGGTTATCAAAGCCGCTCATTTCATCATACAGATTGCTCTCATCAGGCACGATGCCAATTAACTGCTGAACCTTCTTAATGTGTTTAATTCCATCGTAACCCGCAATCGTTATTTCTCCCGATGTCGGCCTTGCCAGACCTGTAAGCATATTTATCGTTGTTGTTTTTCCGGCACCATTAGGGCCTAAAAATCCAAACACTTCTCTTTTTTCAACATCAAAGCTGATGCTATTTACAGCATTAAAGTCATCGAAACTTTTAACAAGATTTTTTACTTCAATTATTTTCAAAGGTTTACCTCCATTATTTTCTTTTCTTGCGGCAGCATGAATTAAAACCTGCTTTAGTACATGTTCCTTCTATTTTTTCCAACTCACATAGTTCCGCTAATTGCTTTGCTGCGCTTCGCAGAAAATCACGATCGATATAATAGTGTGTGAAATACCCTCTTTTCTCGCCTTTGACTATCCCGGCATTTCTCAGGAGCTTTAAATGCTGTGAAACTGCGGATTCAGACATATCAAGCTGTTTAGCAAGCGCGCCCACACAAAAATCATGCTGTAAAAGGATTTTAACCAAGCGGTATCTCGTTTCATCGCCTAACACTTTCAAAATATCAAATAATTCGGGCAAAGCGAACACCTCCTTTTAATTAAGTATAGACTAAATTAAATCATAATATACTTAAATAAGCATGTCAATATTATTCAAATAAAACCCAGGAAAGTGAGGAATTTTGGCAAGAGAGTTTAACTCTTGACTTAAACTTAAGAAACTGACATGATAAGATAAAGCCGATAACGTTTTTCAATGTGATAATACAAAAAAAGACCAAGTGTATTTCCATGAAAGCAAGCTTTATTTAAAGCAGAATTGTGATTTTTCCTATAAAACTATTTCGGAGAATTAATGTATGAAATATAAAAATATAAGGCCGGCCAAATTTATATCCAGGCCGAACCGGTTTATTGCCAATATTGAAATTGACGGCAGGGCCGATATTTGTCATGTTAAAAATACTGGAAGATTAAAAGAATTATTAGTACCTGAAGCCAGGGTGTTCGTACAGGAGTCTTTTAATAAAAACCGCAGGACAAAATATGACCTGATATCGGTGTATAAGGGAAACAGACTTATTAATATAGACAGCCAGATGCCTAATAAAGTGCTTTATGAATGGATATCGGATAATAATTTGTTTGGAGATATAGTTTTAATTAAGCCTGAATACACATACGAAGACTCCCGTTTTGATTTTTATATAGAAACTGTTACTGGAAAAATATTAATAGAAGTAAAGGGAGTAACGCTTGAAGAAAACGGAATCGCGATGTTTCCCGACGCTCCTACCGAACGCGGAGTAAAGCACATAGCAGGGCTTCGCCGGTGTATTAAAGACGGTTATGATGCGTACATAATATTTATCATTCAAATGAAGGATGTGCTTTATTTCACGCCTAATGTCAAGACTCATAAGGCTTTTGCGGACGAGCTTGTTATTGCGAAAAATCAGGGGGTAAAAATTCTGGCTCTTGATTGTATTGTTGAAAAAAACTCGATACATATAAATAGCTTCGTGGATGTTAAATTACAGCAAAACTAAGCATAATTTGCCCTATTCAAGATTATTCATCTTCAAAATTTTTGTAGATATTATCCTCTTTTTTCATTAGGTTTTTAAAGGTCTGTTTTTCTGTGGAAGATAATTTATCAATTAAATAATTGGAATTTTTACCTTGCATATGTTCATATTCCTGTTTTAAGGTCAGATATGCCTGTTCAATCTCCGCTTTCAGTTCTCTGGCGGATAAAAGAGAACTGCCCGCTCCTCTAATGATAACCTGCTGTAAAGCGTCTGATGTGGCAACGGTTATATCATATTTTTTTTGGTTGTCATGAGCAAATCTTTCAATATACTGATCCGCGGTTTGCGCTTCCCTGGTATATACCACACGGACATTATGATAGTCAAATATATCTGCAACGTTTCTCTGCACACGATATGCATCAAAAACAACCATTACTTTGCATTTTCGAATTCCCTGATAGTTACTTAAAATATCAAGCAATTTCATTCTTGCACTTTCCATATTTTCATCCGCAAGCTCTTTTAGCTCATGCCACGCATGGATAATATTATAGCCATCGACAAGCAGATACTCTTCTTTAATTTCTTTCGGCTTACCGACATAGGGCACGGAATGATAATCGTTTTTTCTAAATGTTCTGCGTTTTTTCCAAACAGACTTCTTGCCCAGGTTCGCAAAAAATGTGTTATTAAAAATTCGCTCAATCTCCTCCAGGCTGATTGCTCTCTCTTTTGTGATTGAAGCCTGGTTTTGCACCGCATCTTCCGATTGATTATCATTTTTTTGAAGAAAGCTTTGAACATGCATATGGTTTTTTACTTCATACCAATCAACAAAAAAGCTTGATCCGCGTGCAAAAAATATAGAACCTGTCGGATTTTCAGGATCTCTTTCCGAGTCATATCCGATTTTTTCGATTACCTCATCAGTATTGTGGCATGGTTCATATCCTTTGAAAGTGTAAAATAACCGACCAAGCCCTTTGGTATATGCAACAACTTCTTTCTGATAATTACGCATTGCAGCAACAGGAGCGCTCCCCGTGAGAACCGCCGTTTCACCATTTGTTTGTGATATTTCACATGTACCGTGCATTTTCTCAATATCACTTATCGCTCTGCCCACCGTTTTCTCAGGGACCTCAAGATGAAAGGAATAATAGGGCTCAAGCAGGATTGATTCCGCTTCCTTTAATCCCTGACGTACCGCGCGGTAAGTAGCCTCTCTGAAGTCGCCGCCTTTCGTATGCTTATTATGAGCCTTACCTGAAATCAAAGTAATTTTCATGTCTGTAATTGCCGATCCGGTTAAAACACCTTTATGCACTTTTTCTTTCAAATGTGTAAGGACGAGTCTTTGCCATCGTTTTTCCAATATGTCTTCGCTGCAATGTGTCCCAAACTCTAAACCGCTCCCCGGCTCAGCGGGTTTCAGCAGCAGGTGGACTTCCGAATAATGCCCTAAAGGTTCAAAATGACCTACCCCTTCAACAACATTGGCAATCGTTTCTTTATAAAGAATTCTTCCTTCACCGAAGGTTACTTCGAATCCAAAACGATCGTATATAAGGCTCTGAAGTATTTCAATCTGTACTTCGCCCATGACTTGAGCATGA
>FZPS01000066.1_pt17 | contig 16673 bp, 10 predicted proteins | sample 1817821 | NCBI WGS metagenome assembly FZPS01 (sample SAMEA104158645, study PRJEB21678) | metagenome | place: Germany | collected 2015-04-21
ACTCTCTCTTTTTGGATAGTGTGGCCGGAATATTCACTTCAATCTATATCTGGATACCATTGGCACTTGCAGCAATCTTTTTGATTCTAAGGAATATAATACCGCAAAGGCTTATTCTTGTGTTGTTCATGGTGGTGTTAACCGTTCTGATTTGCGATCAAGTCTCATCATCGTTTTGTAAACCGTTCTTTCACAGGCTAAGACCTACACATGATCCACATCTTATCAACATGATAGATACCGTAAATGGCTATCGTGGAGGACTTTATGGTTTTTTTTCAGGACATGCCGCCAATTCTTTCGGTTTGGCGACGCTATTCATGTGGTTGGTACGTGACACGTGGTTTAACGTTTCTGTTGGTATATGGGCAGCGTTGAACTCGTATATAAGGGTCTATTTGGGTGTCCATTTTTTAGGTGATATAGTTGTGGGCGCAATTTTCGGTATTATTGTCGGCACGCTTTTATATCTTATTTACACTTTTCTCATACGTAAGCGCAAGGTTCCTTTTAGAGATTCTGTGCTTTATACAAAAACCGGATTTCTCAGGAAAGATATCCATTCATTTTTGTCCGTCTTATCAGGTACATACATAGTTATCCTGATAAGCTCCTGTATGATTTGGTAACAAACAGCTCTGAGAATCCTATATTTGATTGAAAATGATTAATTACAGATAAATATAATACTTATATGACTAGACTAATTACATTTGATGAGCTTCGTCGGATCAAGGCTCAGTTGCCTGAGGGCAGTATGCATCGTATAGCAAAAGAGTTGAATATGGAAGTAGCCACAGTCAGAAACTTTTTCGGAGGAACCGATTATAAAATGGGCTCTGCAGTAGGTTTTCATATTGAACCGGGACCTCAGGGAGGTATTGTAGTTATCGATGATACGACTGTTCTGGACCGTGCACTTGAGATACTGGCAGAATCAAGAACTAGTGTCATTTGATTCACCGAGCCATTATTTGCATAATAACTATTATGTTAAATAGCGAACATAGGATGCTCCCCTAACAGGCAAGATTTTACTTACAGTAATTTTTTTACAAAATAAGCCGGAACCTTTATGGTCCCGGCTTTTCTATGTTATTGATAAGTATGCAATCAATCCAGATCAAGCAACTTTTCAATGGCATTCAGCTCTTTGCTCATATTAAGCTTGTAGTAGATTCTATACAGTGGCAGAGCCCATTTATCACTATCACCTGGAAGCATCTCACGCAATTTTTCAAACACCGGAAGTGCGGTCTGATAATATACTTTCTCCTTTTCCATTAATTGCTGATACTCCCTTGACCTTATGTCAACATTATCGTTGGCATTCCAGAATACTTCCGCCTCCTCAAGATAGCTAAGTCCTAAGTTGTTATATGCGTCAGTCAGAGTGGCATCCTTCTCAATGGCAGTCTTGTAGTAATCCTGAGCTTGTGTATATTCTCCGGCCTTCTGATGTATATATCCAAGAACATAATAGTTATAGGCCTTTTCAGGATCCTGTTCAATCATCTCGCTAACGAATTCTGCTAGTTCTTCCATGTTGTTCCTGTCATTGTAATAGTTCAGAAGCTTGTTGTAATAGTAGTCAACGCTAGGATATAGAAGCATACCTTCTTTCAGGGTTTTAAGCCAATTGACGGTATCTCCCAGATTGCCGTAAGCCTCGCAGACAATCTCAGTTGCAAGTTCGCCGTTATGGTCGTCCTCGGCCAGTCCTATATCCTTCATGGCAAGTTCGCCATATTTGAGGACGTTTTCCCAATTCTCCAGCCTGTATGCTGCCAATGCAGGGAAATATGCAAATTTGATTTTGTCTTCCTCAAACTCAGGACGTTGTGAAACATAGTCTTTGATTATGTCAGCCTCAGCCATAACGTAAAACATATCAAATAGCTCATACGATTTGTTGAAATCGGCGCGGTTGTTGAAGAAGAAAATGCCGCCGTTTACAAGCATTGAGAGAGTGCTATTAATCGATTCAGCATGTTTGTTGCGGGCTTCATTGCTAGGTTTGACTTTGGGATCAGAGGGGTTACGTTGTATCGAGTCTGCGATTATCGTGTACTCGTACCACTTGACAAGATAGTCATACATGGCTACTGTGTCAGTCCTTGCCCCAGTGTTGAAATTAATGGTCTCGGCATAGAAATTTTCCCTATAGATAAGAGCTGCAGTGGACCAGGTTTGATCCCAGTCTATAAGCAATGGATCTTTGATAGCTGCATCAATAATCCTCTTACCCTGAGCTTTATCTCCCTGACTTGCGTCATCTCTTTCATAGAAGCTTCTGGCATTTCTCACATTCTTTTGAGCATCTTTTGTGGCTTTTTTAAGCTCTTTCTGTTCCTTTTTGCTCATTTGGGCATAAGCACACGGTGGGTAGATTAAAAATAAACCCAAGGATGCAATCAAAACAAATAAAAATCTTTTCATAATTGAACTGTTTTATGAGTTAACATTTAAAATATATATATAATCGTGTTAATAATGTTAAGTATAGTTTTCTTCTTCCTCTTCAGGCTTATGATTTACATAATCGGCATCGTCTTCATCCTCAATCTGCGGTTCTTCCAATTCTTCCGGTTCACTGTCAACTTTGCAAACAGAGCCTATTTCGTCATTACGTTTTTCCAAATTAATAAGTATAACGCCTTGAGTTGCACGTCCCATTATACGGAAATCCGAAACGCTGACACGTAGCGTAATGCCTGATTTGTTGATTATTACCAGGTCATTGTCATCGGTCACGGCCTGGATTGAGACCAGTTTGCCGGTTTTTTCAGTTATATTTAGGGTCTTAACACCCTTTCCGCCACGGTTGGTCTTACGGTAATCTTCTATCTCCGAACGCTTACCGTAACCCTGTTCCGAAATTACCATGATGGTCTCCTCAGGCTGCTCATCAACGGCAATCATGCCTACCACGCAATCCTCACCGTCATCGTCAAGAGTCATAGCCCGAACGCCTATCGACACGCGGCCCATGGCCCGCACGGTGCTTTCGTTGAAGCGTATTGCGCGTCCGTTGCGGTTGGCAATGATTATCTCTTTATTGCCGTCAGTTAGCAGCACGTCGATTACCTTGTCGCCGTCGTTCAGTTTGATAGCTATTATGCCGTTCTGCCTTGGACGCGAATAATCTTTAAGTATTGTCTTTTTTATTAAGCCGTTCTGTGTGCAGAACACCAGATAGTGATTTGATATAAACTCTTCATCATCAAGGCTTTCTATAGCAATGTAAGCGTTTATGGCATCATCGGGCTCAATATTGAGCATGTTCTGTATTGCGCGTCCTTTCGAAGTCTTGCTGCCTTCCGGTATATCAAATACTCTGAGCCAGTAACAGCGTCCTTTTTGTGTAAAGAATAGAATGTAGTTGTGCGTTGTGGCTGTAAAAATATGCTCAATAAAGTCTTCGTCACGTTTATCGCTGCCTTTGGAGCCTACTCCACCCCTACCCTGCAGACGGTATTCGGTAAGTGCAGTGCGTTTTATGTAACCCAAATTTGATATAGTTATAATCATGGGTTCATCGGCATAGAAATCCTCCGGATTAAACTCTTCGCTTGCCAACACAATCTCCGTTTTCCGCCCGTCACCGTACTTATCTATTATAGACTGCATCTCATCCTTGATTAACTGCTTACATTTTTCAGGGTCATTCAGAATGCTTTGCAACTCTTCTATGCGTGCCAACATATCATTATACTCGTTGTGAAGTTGGTCCTGCATTAGTCCGGTCAACTGTCTCAGTCGCATATCCACTATAGCTTTTGCCTGGATTTCATCCAGTTCAAAACGCTCCATAAGTTCCTGTATGGCATCATTCGGATTCTTTGCGGACCTTATTATATGTATAACCTCATCAATGTTATCCGATGCTATTATCAATCCTTCAATTATATGAGCACGTTTTTTGGCCTCATCGAGATCATACTGAGTACGGCGTGTCACCACCTCGTGACGGTGCTCATTGAAGCACTCTATGAGTTCGCGTAGGTTAAGGCATTTGGGACGACCTTTGACGAGTGCAATATTGTTCACACTGAATGATGTCTGTAACGAGGTCATCTTGAACAACTTATTTAACACCACACCGGTATTGGCATCCCTTTTAATCTCAATTACTATGCGCATACCCTCACGGTCCGACTCGTCATTTACATTGCTTATACCATCAATTTTTTTGTCGGTAACAAGAGCGGCTATAAACTTGATGAGATCGGCCTTGTTTACTCCGTAAGGTATTTCGGTTACTATTATTTTGTCATGTTGCGGTTCAGACTCAATTTCGGTGCGGGCACGCATTATGACACGGCCGCGTCCGGTTTCGAATGCATCACGTACGCCGCTTATTCCGTAAATGAATCCTCCGGTGGGGAAATCAGGGGCCTTGACATACTGCATAAGCTCTTCAACGGTAATATCCGGATTGTCAATCATTGCCATACAGCCATTGAGAACCTCTGTAAGGTTATGAGGCGGCATATTGGTTGCCATACCTACGGCTATTCCCGACGAGCCGTTCACAAGCAAATTTGGAATGCAGGTCGGAAGAATTGTCGGCTCCTCCTCCTTGTTGTCATAGTTGGGTACAAAGTCAACGGTGTTCTTGTCTATGTCTTGCATCATCTCTTCGCCTATTTTCCTAAGGCGTACTTCGGTGTAACGCATAGCAGCCGGGCTGTCACCGTCAACCGAACCGAAATTGCCCTGACCGTCAACTAAAGGATAACGCATTATCCAATCCTGCGCAAGTCGCACAAGTGTACCATATACTGATAAGTCTCCATGAGGATGGAAGTGTCCAAGCACATTACCTACCGTACGTGCCGATTTGCGGTAACCCTTGTCGGATGTGTTACCGTCACGCATCATACTGTACAATATGCGGCGGTGTACCGGTTTAAGTCCATCGCGTGCGTCAGGTAACGCACGGGAGACTATAACTGACATTGAATAGTCTATGTATGAGGACTTCATTTCTTCCTCAATATTCACCCTGATAATTCTGTCCTGATTATCCAATTTCTACTATTTTTTTATCTTTTATAAAGTAAATTCTGCCTCTTGGCATTTGCAGTCAAAATTAGTCAATTTTAATTACCTGACCAACGTGTAAGCAGACTTTTAATCGTAAGGTGTTAATAACTTTTTTGTCGTCTTGTCAGGACTTTATGTCATACCTATATGGTTGGCACGCGTTTTGTTCATATATTTGCGTACTGCCGAATTTATTTCTCGGCAAAACACACATATTTATATTATAACAAAGATGAATAAACGCATTTCAGATAAATTGAATTCGATAATAGTGTTAAGTAAGGAGGAGGCCGAACGTCTTTCGTATTCGGAGGTTATGCCTGAACACCTGCTGTTGGGCATGATTCGGGACGGTAATAATAAGGCCGTGGAGATGCTTATCAAACTCAATGTGGAACTCGGCGAGCTCAAGAGTCGTCTCGAATCGCTTCCCTCTTCATCGGATAATCCCGTGCAGGGAAAGGTTCCCATTGAAAACATATCTCTTTCAATGGTTGTGACCAGGCTTTTAAGAATCGGGATGCTTGAGGCCCGTCTGCGTAAAACCGATGAAGTTGATGTTGAACATCTGCTGCTTGCAATCGCAAGGGATCATTCAGGTAAAGCTGCTGAAATATTAGCCTCGTATCAGGTTGATTACCGCACTCTTGCAGATCTACTGCAATCGGGGCATGATGAAATACAGATGGGTATGGGACTGACTGAAGATGACGAAGATGAGGATGGTCTGTCCGCTTCATCCGATTCCGACAAACAGGGCAAAGGCGGAAGCGTTACCACAACTACGCGTCAGTCGGGAAGCAAGACCCCTGTTCTTGACAGTTTCAGTAATGACATTACTCAGGCAGCGCAGGAAGGCCGCCTTGATCCGGTTGTAGGGCGTGTCAAGGAGATTGAACGGCTGGCTCAAATACTGACCCGTCGTAAAAAAAACAACCCGATACTTATCGGCGAGCCGGGTGTCGGCAAATCGGCAATAGTCGAAGGACTTGCCCAAAGAATAATTACCCGTAAAGTTTCTCCCATGTTATTTGGAAAGAGGATCCTTTCACTTGACATGGCAGCTGTTGTTGCCGGCACAAAATACCGCGGACAATTTGAGGAGAGGATCCGTTCCATAATTCAGGAACTGAAGAAAAATCCTAACATAATAATTTTCATTGACGAAATCCATACCATTATTGGTGCCGGTTCGGCGCCGGGCTCCATGGATGCCGCCAATATGTTTAAACCGGCTCTTTCACGCGGTGAGATTCAGTGTATAGGTGCTACCACGATTGATGAGTTCCGCAAGTCCATAGAGAAAGACGGTGCATTGGAACGTCGTTTTCAGAAGATTGTAGTTGAACAGACCACACCCGAAGAGACTCTGCTCATACTCCAGAATCTCAAACCTTTGTATGAAGACCATCATAATGTGATATATACGGACGATGCTCTCAGCGCATCTGTCTTACTGGCTGAACGCTATATAACCGATCGCGTCTTCCCCGATAAGGCCATCGATGTGATGGATGAATCGGGGTCACGTACCCGTCTTTCCAACCTATCCCTGCCTAAAGAGATTGAAGACAAGGAGAATGAGATTGACTTTACCCGCGAAGGCAAGAACGATGCCGTAGCACGTCAGGATTTTGAATTGGCCGCCCGTTTCCGCGACCGCGAGAAATCGCTTGAAGGTGAACTTGAAGTGATGAAACGTGATTGGGAAGTGTCGCTTAAGAGCCGTCGTGAGATAGTTGACGAGGAGAAAATAGCTTCGGTGGTATCTATGATGACCGGTATCCCTGTACAGAAACTGGCAAGTGAGGAGGGAGAAAAACTGAAAAATCTCTCCCCTGTCCTGAAGTCGAAAGTGATTGCGCAGGATAAGGCTATAGATACTCTTGCCAAGGCAATAAGAAGAAGTCGGTGCGGTTTGAAAAATCCCAACAAACCTATAGGCTCGTTCCTCTTCCTGGGACCAACGGGTGTGGGTAAGACTCTGCTTGCCAAACAGCTTGCCGAGCAGATGTTCGGCACAGAGGATGCCCTTATTAGGGTTGACATGAGTGAATTCATGGAGAAGTTTGCAGTTTCCCGTCTGGTTGGAGCGCCTCCGGGATATGTAGGATACGAGGAGGGCGGACAGCTTACCGAAAAAGTGCGCCGTAAGCCCTACTCTATTGTGCTGTTTGACGAGATTGAAAAGGCACATCAGGATGTCTTCAATATTCTGCTTCAGGTTATGGATGAGGGCCGTCTGACTGACAGTGACAGCCGTACGGTCGATTTCCGCAACACAATAATAATAATGACATCGAACATCGGCTCCCGTCAGATACAGGAATATGGACGTGGAATCGGATTCGGAACGGATGACAGCAGCCTTGAGGGAGCTCGTCAGGATATTATCAGGAAAGCTCTCCATAAATCCTTCTCCCCCGAATTCATAAATCGTATTGACGAGATCATTACATTTAACCAGCTGAATCGTGACTCAGTGGAGAAGATAGTCGATATTGAATTGGACTTCCTCAAATCACGTATTGAGGCCATGGGATATGGCTTTACTGTGACGCCCGAGGCCAAATTATTCCTGGCCGATAAGGGTTACAGTACGAAATTCGGAGCCCGTCCCCTGAAACGTGCCATTCAAAACCATGTTGAGGACCGTCTGGCCGAAATAATGATTGACGATAAGCTTAAACAGGGTGATATGTTGACCATATCGGTCGAAAATGATGAAACAATAGTAAAAATAAATTGATAAAATGCAAAAAGGTAAGATTGGAGTAACTACCGAGAATATATTTCCGGTTATCAAACAATTTCTTTATAGTGATCGCGAGATTTTCCTTCGTGAAATAGTTTCTAATGCTGTCGATGCGGTTCAGAAGCTAAAAACTCTTGCATCAAAAGGTGAATTTAAGGATGAAATGGGAGACCTTACCATCCATGTTAAGGTGGAGAAAGACAGAATTACCGTCACTGACCGCGGTATAGGTATGACAGCTGAGGAGATTGACAAATATATCAATCAGATAGCTTTTTCTGGCGCCAACGATTTCCTTGACAAGTATAAGACCGATGCCAATGCTATCATAGGTCACTTCGGTCTGGGATTCTATTCGGCTTTTATGGTATCCAAAAAGGTTGAAATCATTACGAAATCGTATCAGGAAGGTGCACAGGCTGTAAAATGGAGCTGTGACGGTTCACCGGAATTTGAGTTGACCGATGGTGACAAGTCGGACCGTGGAACCGATATAGTACTCTATATTGACGATGACAGCAAGGAGTATCTTCAGGAGAGTACCATACAGATGCTCCTTAAGAAATATTGCCGTTTTCTGCCCGTACCCATAGCTTGCGGAAAAAAGAAAGAGTGGAAAGATGGTAAGGAGGTTGAGACCGATCAATTCAACATTATAAATAATGTGGAACCGCTCTGGACGAAGACCCCGACCGAGCTCAAAGATGAAGATTATAAGGAATTTTACCGCGATCTCTATCCCATGCAGGATGAGCCGTTGTTCTGGATCCATCTTAACGTGGACTTCCCGTTCCATTTGACAGGAATTCTCTATTTCCCCAAGATAAGAAGCAATCTGGATCTTCAGAAGAATCGTATTCAGCTATATTGTAATCAGGTGTTTGTGACCGATTCGGTCGAAGATATCGTTCCGGACTTCCTGACACTGCTTCATGGCGTTATCGATTCGCCTGATATACCCCTGAATGTCTCCCGTTCATATCTGCAAAGTGACTCCAACGTCAAGAAAATATCGGGTTACATTACCAAGAAGGTGGCTGACCGTCTTACGGCCATTTTTAAGAATGACCGCAAGGAGTTTGAGAGCAAGTGGGACGATGTCAAGCTATTTATCAACTATGGAATGCTGACAGAGGAGGATTTCTACAGCAAAATGGAAAATGTGGCTCTGTTCAAGGATACAGAAGGCTCCTATTTCACATTCGATGAGTATAAGAAGCTCATTGAGAACAGTCAGACCGACAAGAACAAGAACCTTATTTATCTATACTCAACAAACAAGGAGGAACAGCACGGTTTCATTGAGATAGCCTTGAATAAAGGTTATAGCGTGCTGCTTATGGATAACAGCCTGGATGTGGCACTTATTGGAATGCTTGAACAGAAGTTTGGGCAAAACAGCCGTTTCCTGCGTGTTGACAGTGACTCTATCGATAATCTGATCAAAAAGGATGAGAGCAAGGGCGTCGATCTTCCTGACGGGCAGTTGCGTATGCTCAAACAGCTATTCAGCAGTCAGATGCCCAAAATTGAGAAGGCCGATTTTCATGTTGATGCCCAATCGCTCGGAGAGGATGCCCTGCCCGTATTGATAACTACCGGCGAATATATGCGGCGCATGAAGGATATGGCCGCCATCCAGTCCGGAATGAGTTTTTATGGCGATATGCCCGATATGTTCACTGTCATTCTGAACAAAGATCACAAACTCATACAGCGGATACTTGACGATGCCGGCGATGCATGTGATGCCAAGGTCAAACCCGAAGATGAGAAGCTGGAGGCTTTGAAACAGCGTCAGTCCGAGCTGCGTAAGGCTCGTGAAGGCAAGAAGGACGATGAAGTTCCTCAAGCCGAAAAGGACGAGATGAATGAGATTGAAGCCGGGATCAGCGAAACGGAATCGGCTGTCTCATCTATCTATTCCGAATATGCGGCTACCAACAAAGTAATCCACGAGTTGATAGACCTTGCATTATTGCAGAACGGAATGCTTAAAGGCGAATCGCTTTCGACCTTCATACGCAGGAGTATTGAGCTGATTTGACGATATCGGCATTAATTTAATCTAAAAGGGCACCGGAATAGTACATCGGTGCCTTTTTTTTTCTATTTTTGTCCAAATGCATATTAATAAGAATTATGCCTAAAAACAGACGAACCATTGTTTCACTGCTGTTTTTGTTGCTTCTGGCCGTTTCGGCAAACGGTCAGAAGGTTGGGCTTGTACTCAGCGGAGGCGGTGCCAAAGGCATGGCTCACATAGGAATGATAAGGGCGCTCGAAGAGAACAATATCCCTATTGATTATATTACCGGAACCTCAATGGGAGCCATCGTAGGCTCATTGTATGCCATGGGATACTCTCCCGATGAGATGCATGAACTCATCAGTTCAGACGATTTTCGCCGATGGTACACCGGCAGCGAGGATATGAGTTACCGTTTTTATTTTAAACAGTCGCCGCCTACCCCATCAATAATTAATGTCAGCATAGCCGTCAGGGATTCCATGACGATATTACGTCCTCTGATAAATAGTGTCATTGACCCGTTGCAGATGAATCTGGCTTTCGTCGATGTATATGCCGGAGCATCAGCCGCATGCGGTAATGACTTTGACAGTCTTATGGTACCGTTCAGAGCTGTGGCATCGGATGTTTTCAACAAGGCTCCCATCATACTTGACAAAGGTGACCTTGGCAATGCGGTACGCGCCTCTATGTCACTTCCATTTGTCTTCAGTCCTATCAGGATAGATTCCGTTATTGTATATGACGGCGGTATCTATAATAATTTCCCGGTCGATGTAATGGTTGAAGAGTTTGCTCCGGACTTCATAATAGGAAGCGTGGTAGCCACGTCGGTTGACCGCCATGAGGAGTACCTCTTCCCTGATGAGTATGATATTATGGGGCAGGTACGCAGCATGATAGTCCAGCGCAGCGACTATAACCTTGATCCGGAATTAGGCGTAAGGCTGGAATTCAAACTAGACGATATAGGGATGTTGGATTTTCAAAAGATTGACTATGTTGAAAAAGTCGGATATGTGAACACCCTCTCTATGATTGATTCCATCAAAAGCAGGCTCTCCTCTCAAAGAGAAATACAGGAGGTAAACCAATCCAGAGAGAGTTTCAAGAACCGCATTCCTGAAATGCTTTTTAGCGAAATTGAGGTAACAGGTGCTAACCAGGCTCAGAAACGATACATATCCAGAGAATTCAATGCCGATCGTGGAACTTTCGACTTCAGTGAGTTTAAGAGGGGTTACTTTAAAATGCTCTCCAATGAGGCTATAAAAAAAGTGTTGCCCAACACAGTAATGAAGGCTGACTCAACCTTTAAACTCAATCTTGATATAACCATTGATGACCATCCTACCTTTGAACTTGGAGGATGTCTCTCATCGGGTATAACCAGCCAGTTGTACGGTGCGGTGTCATTCCGTCATTTAGGTGAATCATCGGCTGCATATCTTCTTGAAGGTCAGATAGGAAGGGCATACAACAATGCCCAATTCATAAGCCGTTTCGATTTGGCAAGCCGGATACCTATGGCCTTCACTCTTCAGCTTGCATACAACAATATGAACTATTTCAATTCCGCTTATGTCTTTTCAGATAAGATAGTTCCGGCTCTTAACAAGGAGATTGAGTTTTTTGGCAAGGTCAAAATGTCAAGACCATTCCTCAACAACTACAAGGCCGTCTATTCATTCGGAGTAGCTCATCATAAGGATTTTTATTCTCAAACAAGCAATATAGATATAGCCAACTTCAAGTATGACTGTACCAGACATTATATTGTAGGAGGTTCTGTTCTCTTTTCCGGAAACACACTCAATTCCATCCAGTATCCTACGCGTGGAAATTCGGAATCAATCATAGCTCAGATATATACGGAAAACAGTCAATTCCGTCCGGGAAACAAAGTATCGCCCGATCATCATTCAGTTGACCAGTCGTGGTTACAGATGACTGTTGCGACGGAAAACTATTTCAGACTGTCCAACCATCTGACCCTTGGGTTCAACGTTCAGGGCTATTACTCCTCACGTAACCTCTCCACGAACTATTATGCCACAATAATGCAGTCGGGTCGCTACTATCCTACCGTGAACAGCCGCTTTGTCTTTGATCCGGCATTCTGTGCCAACTCTTACATTGCAGGCGGTGTAAAACCTATATGGATTATCAATAATGTCTTTCATCTGCGTTCCGAACTTCATACCTTCATACCGGCACGTACAATATTAAACGACAATGGCAATCCTGTTTACGGTAAAGGATTAGAGGGAATACAATTTCTCGGCGAGCTCTCTTTTGTGGCACAGTACAACCGTATTAACTTTAATGCTTACGTAAACACCACCACATCGCCCCATAACGGCACTACATTCGGCATCACCTTGGGAATACTCATGCCTAACGAATGGTTCATCGAGCGTTAATCAAAACAATGCCATATTTCCAATTCCGTCTTCCAATTCCGTCTTCCAATTCCGTCTTCCTGTTCCGTCTCCCTGTTCTGCCTTCCTGTTCTGCCTTCCCAACAACGCTTTTCTCCTGCTTTTTTGCATAAAAATAGAAAGGTTTTTCAATATAGATAAAATATTTATCCTATACGGTTCTGTATTGCTTCTTGCTTTTAATTTTAATTATCTTTGCTGCCACATAATAAGTCAATATGAAGTACTACATCTTATTTGGCCCTCCGGGGGCAGGAAAAGGCACACAGGCAGGTGCCGTATCGGAGAAATATAATCTTAAACATATCAGCACGGGCGATTTGCTTCGCGCTGAGATTGCAGCCGGGACCGAACTGGGTAAAAAGGCAAAAGACATTATGGCTGCCGGAAACCTTGTTCCGGACAGAGTGGTTGAAGACATGATTGAAAAAGTGTTTGACGACAATAAGGACGTTGCAGGGTTCCTGCTTGACGGCTTTCCCCGTACTTTAGGACAAGCCGGCGACCTTGACGAAATGCTCTCCCGCCGCGGCGAGAAGGTAAACGCTGTAATTTCAATAATGATTTCCGATGACACCATACAGTCCCGTCTTATGCACCGCGCTTCTATTGAAGGCCGTGCCGATGATGCTAATCCGGAAACTATAAAAAATCGCATTGTTACCTATCACAAACAGACCAAACCTCTTATTGATTATTACCGAAAAGACGGCAAATACTATGAAGTTGACGGCGAGAACGGTGACATTAGCGATGTGCGTAAAAGGATGTTCAGTGTCTTTAAGGGCGTTGACACTAAGTTTGCCGGTCGTGAGGTTGTGATTGACGAGGCGTTGCTTGATCGTGTCCAGAAGCTTGCCCATGAATCACCCCGTCTGCGCATGAATTACGATTTGAGAAATACCGAAGAGGATCAGTCTCAGCGTATGCTCAACGTAATGTTGCCCGGCACCAGAACCGCCATACACAAGCATAATATGTCCAGTGAAACCATTATGTTGCTGCGTGGCAAGATGGATACGGTCTTATATAATGACGACGGCAGCGAGAAGGAACGAATCCACATGGGTGGTGACTCTGGAGTCATAGGCGTCAACATACCTACCGGTCAGTGGCATACGTTTGAAGTTTATGAGCTGGCTATAATTTTCATGGCCCAGGATGGTCCATGGTCTCCTCTCTCCAAAGAGAACATGTTAAAAGCAAGCTATTGACGGCTACATTATGATGAAAGCCATATTTCTTATGAAAAGCCCAAAATAATTGCTTAGCGAAATGCCGATTGTGGAAAAAAATAGTATCTTTGCACCGCTTTTTAGGATGGTTCCGTAGCTTAACTGAATAGAGCATCTGACTACGGATCAGAAGGTTCCGGGTTTGAATCCCGGCGGAATCACATAAAACCCCGCTAGAACATATCCTAGCGGGGTCGCTTTTTTAAAAAGGCCAAAATCGTGCCAAAATCGTGCCCCATTTGTGCCCCATTTGTGCCCCATTCAATTGTCCAAAAATATGTTGCCTAGTGTGTTATGGCGTCCTTATTTTTTATTCTTCTTATACGATTGTTTTATCAATGACATAATATATTCAATATTTTCATCATCTCTAATCTGTAATTCGTAATCTCCGTTTCCCCAATGTCCAATATTTGAAACATCTCTTGCTAATTTTTTGGGGTCGTCAAGTTCACCCTTAGGCATATTTATCCACATTTTCAGAGCTTTTTTCTGAACGTGAATGTCTGCAATATTTGAATCGCTTACAAATGCGATATATTTCTTTTTCGGTTTTAATTCAATTCCGTCAAGATTTGTAATTGCATTTTTAATTGTCTCGTACAGTTCTAAAATCTCAGGTGATGCAACTTCTAAATGTTCTTTCTCCGTATAAACTTTAATCTCTTTATTTACAGTTTTTACAATATCATCGTCTCGTGAAATTGTCTTAATGCTTTCTTGTGATCCACTTGTTTGAATTTGGCTATAATTTACAGTTTCATTGTCGTAACGTTTAACTTCCCATAATTCAATCGGTAAATCTTTGAAATTAATTGCTTCTCTTTGGTAAGTTGTAAATGAAGGAGAAACGAAAATCACTTTTGATTGAGACCAATCGACGTCATTTCTTTTTAAAACTGATTGTTTACATTCGTTATATTCCAAAATGAAATCCGCTTTATTATTCAGCATTAATGACAAATAGGCATATCCCTGGTCAATTACACTAAAGTTCTTATCCCGTTTATACTCAATGATCACAAAAGCAGATGTGTCATGGTCGAAAGCTAACGTATCTATTCGGAAATTATTCAAGGAAAATTCTGATTTTACAAAGTCAAGTCCGAATATGAGTTTTAAATTCTTTTCGGTCAATGTCTGTATTTCCTTTTCTAGTTTGAACGGATTCTCTTTGATCAATTCGAGTCTTCCATCTCTGTTTTTATAATTTGCCATATCTGTCTGTTTTAGTGTTTTTTTGTAATGCACCATAACGGTTGATGGTATGGTATCGGGCGGGATTGCGAAGCGATTTCCTATCAGTTTACACCAACTTTATTTACAAGCCACAAACGCTCGAAAACCGATTGAATCCGCATGCAATATATCATGTGTCGGGGTTAGTTAATATTTCATTATCTTCATATTAGTCAATCTATTATCATCAAATACAATCTCTAAAATATAAATTCCATATATCAAATCAGAAATATTTAAATCCGCAAATTGATTGTCAATATGTTGAGTTTTCAATTTTTCTCCTGACATTGAATACAATATTATTCTTTGGATTAGTTTGTCTCCTGATACAATTCTAACACATTCACTTGTTGGGTTTGGAAAAATTTGAATTGAGGAATTATCTTGTTTGCTCTCAATTCCTACGGTTTGTCTTAATCTTAAAAATAATACTCTGTCAATCGCTTCAACTAATGGTATAACTTTATCAAAGGAATCATTTGAGTACATTGAAAAATAATCAATTCCAAGCTCATCAAATCCACTTGTTACAATTATAGAATCTTTTTTCAGATAGGCTGTTGCAAAACAATCAGTCGCTTTATAAAAGTAGACGGAATCCCTTTCTTGAATTATTTCACAAGTATCTCTGTTAATTCCTCCATTCCAATGATAATTCAATTGTTCCCAATCACCTGTCAAATCAATCCTTGTAAATGATAGGTTATTTGAACTCTCTAAATTTGGAGTAGATGATAATAATGAATCACTATTTACAATAAAAATACAATCAATGTCATAGTATTCGAATCCGTTTAACAAATAAATTGTATCGTTACTCAGTAGTCCATTTGCCGTGATTGAATCAAAGGAGTAAAATTCAATGGTATCATTGTTAATTATGATATCTAAGTATATGACAATTTTTAGAAAATTATAATATAATATATTGATTATCAATTAAATATATTTGCAAAAGACCTTGGAATTTCGTAACTTTAAGGTATTAACCATCATATTATTACCATGTTGCGAAGCTCCAAGGCCCACTACAAAAGTAGCGAATTGTATCCGATTCTGAACATGCATTTCGGAAAAAGTATGAATCTGGCAAGAATCAAGGCTATGAGCCTGATGATATGTGCCCTCTGCAAGGTGCAGCGGGTGGCATATACCAAACTTGCATCTGCGTTCGATACCGACGCAACTGCCGGCTCTTCTTTAAGGAGAATCCAACGCCTGATAGCCGAATGTGTGATTGATACGGACCTCATCGCAAAGCTCATTTTGAAATTAATACCCGTTAAGGGTCCCTACAATCTTGCTATGGACAGGACCAACTGGAAGTACGGCAATACGAACATTAACATTCTCACTCTCGGCATCATATATGATGGGATGGCATTCCCTGTCGTCTATACGATGATGGACAAGAGGGGCAACTCCAACACCCGGGAACGCATCAAACTGGTCAATCGTTTCAAAAGGATTGCAGGGAAAGATTCCATAGCTCATCTGATGGCAGACAGGGAATTCGTTGGAAAAGAATGGCTTGAATACTTGAATGTTTGCGGTATCCACTATCACATCAGGATACGCGAGAACTTCCATGTCATCAGACATGGTCGCAAGGCTAAAGCCTTTTGGCTTTTCAATGATGTGAAGTTGGGTGAAAGCAAGCATCTTGATGGTATCTACTATGTGAACGGACAGGCATGTTACCTGTCCGGTTCTAAAATCAAGGACAAGAAGGGGAAACCAGAGCTGCAGATACTTGTTTCGTACTGCAATGCTGAAGAAGCCCTCGAGATGTATAAGCTTAGATGGCAGATCGAAACGCTATTCAAAGGCCTGAAATCCAGCGGGTTCAATATAGAAGGCTCGCATGTCAGGAATCTTGATCGTATGTCGAATCTGTTTGCTATCATTATGGTTGCGTA
>FZPS01000018.1_pt319 | contig 16668 bp, 14 predicted proteins | sample 1817821 | NCBI WGS metagenome assembly FZPS01 (sample SAMEA104158645, study PRJEB21678) | metagenome | place: Germany | collected 2015-04-21
CATATTGCTTCATCAGCCTGACTGCTTCATAACCTGCCTCCACGTCCACCCCGGCATCCCTGTAGTTGATTCCCATACCTTATCAATCCTTCCGGTTTTTCTTTTCCTTATCGCCTTTTTCCAGGCTGTCTCCTGCTGCCTCAATCGGATATGTTCCGTCAAAACAGCCGCGGCAGAAGCCGCATCCGCTGCCTTCCAATGTTTTCATGAGCCCTTCCTGGCTCAGATATCCCAGCGAATCAGCCCCTATGATTTTGCATATATCATCCACATCATGGGAATAGCCGATTAACTGATCAGAAGTATCGATATCCAGCCCATAATAGCAGGGGAAGCGGACAGGCGGAGAACTGATTCTCATGTGCACTTCCCTGGCTCCTGCCAGGCGCAGCATTTCCACTATCTTTTTGCTGGTAGTTCCTCGGACTATGGAATCATCGATAACCACAATTCGTTTACCTTTTACCATACGCCTGAGAGCATTCAGCTTTATTCTGACTCCCTGTTCCCGCATGTGCTGACTTGAACGTATGAAAGTTCTTCCCACATATCGGTTTTTTATAAACCCTTCCCCGAAGGGAATGCCGGCTGCCTCTGCATAGCCGATGGCGGCAGTTGTGCCGGAATCGGGAACTCCAATCACCATATCAGCTTCCACAGGCTGCTCGGCTGCCAGCCTGGCGCCGGCTTCCTTTCTTGCCATATAGACACTTATGCCGTCGATTGTGCTGTCGGTGCGGGCATAGTAGACAAACTCGAAAATACATAATGCCGATTCCAGGGGAACCGGTGTTTGTATTGACTTAAGTCCCTTAGCATCAATCACCAAAATCTCACCGGGTTTTACATCCCGAATGTATTCCGCTCCGATAGTGTCAAATGAACAGGTTTCGGAGGCTACAACGAAGGAATCTTCCAGTTTGCCAAGGGCAAGAGGACGTATGCCGAGAGGATCTCTCATGGCGACCAATTTTTCTTCTGTCATAATGAGAAGGGCATAAGCCCCCCGAATCATACCCATAGTATGTTTAATGGCTTCCTCCAGCCCCATGTCAATATTTCTGGCTATAAGATTGGCTATAACCTCTATATCCAGGCTGGTCTGGAAAATGGTGCCGGTTTCCTCAAGTTCCCTTCTGAGGGAATCCGCATTAACCAGTCTGCCGTCATGAGCCAGTGCCATGGTGCCTTTTTTGTATTTGGTTACAAGAGGCTGGGCATTGGCATACATCCCATCGCTGCTCGTTGTATACCTGACATGTCCGATGGCAGCCTTTCCGCCTTCCAGTTCGGACATGGACCGATCATCAAAGACATCTGCCACCAGTCCCATTCCTTTGTGATATGAAATGGAATTACCATCTGTAACAGCTATTCCTGCGCTTTCCTGCCCCCGGTGCTGCAGGGCATAGAGCCCGAAAAATACGATTTCCTGCACATCCAGTCCATTTTGATCGTATATGCCAATCACAGCTCATTCCTCGTTTCTCTCAGGTTCATAGTTTTTCCGCTTCTTCCCTTATCAGCCTGTCCTTTTCTACTACCTCTTCTGCCATGTCCATTCTGTACTCCCTCAGTTTTTCTTTCAGTTCCTTGCAACTGAGTGAAAGGATCTGTACCGCCAAAAGTGCAGCATTCTCAGCCCCGTCAATAGCCACAGTGGCAACCGGAATGCCTTTTGGCATCTGTACCATGGACAGGAGGGAATCAAGCCCGTCCATAGTAGAGGACTTTACGGGCAGACCAATTACCGGCAGTATTGTATAAGAGGCGATAACCCCTGCCAGGTGGGCTGCTTTGCCTGCGGCAGCAATAATGACGCCTATACCGGCGGATTCAGCTTTACTTGCAAACTCCTCCGCCTGGTAAGGTGTACGGTGTGCTGAAATCACATGTACTTCTGTTTCGACACCAAACGCCTTTAACAGCCGGATACTTCTTTTAAGAACAGGAAAATCAGAATCACTGCCCATAACAAGGGCAGCCTTTAACTTGTCAGACATGCAATAACCTCCATTCCATGCAGATACGATTGAGTGGAGACAGGTGGGTAATGAACAGACTGCAAATAACTCCAAAATTACAAAAAGCCCATGATTCGACCAGGTGTGAATCATGCGCTTCTCTTTTACACAGAAAACCAATCACTACTACGGCGATCGGGCTATTACCATCGAAAACATGGTCCGCAGCAGTGCCGGTAAACTAAGACAGCAGCAATATCCACTCATAGTCAGGCAGTTTACGGCCGCCCAGTAGAAACTCCCAAACCAATTATCAGGATTATATGAGTATTTTATATAAGTACTATACCAAAAACAACTTGGTTTGTCAATATTTTGCCGAACATTTTCAGCTGTTATATAATAAATGTTCGGTTTATCTATTTTTCCGTTTCAATTGTGTTGGACCCGCTTATTTATATTATGAGCATACTTTTAAAATCTTAAAAGACATTTTTACTATGCACCCTGCCCGATAACAGGAACGAAAAATTTTAAAGAAAGTGAGGTTATCGTATGGCTTATTTGCAATCATTATGGGTTTCATTCTTCGAGTCACTGCCATCCGTCATTTCAGCAGTACTGCTGCTGATTCTAGCTTTGGCCCTTGCTGCCCTGGCAAAGCGAGTTGTCACTAAGATCTTGGAAAAGGTGAACGCACAGAAGTATACCGACAAAATTGGAATTGCAGACGAAACGACAGGCAGCTCGGTGGAGTTTATCGGCAAGCTGGTATTTCTGGTAGTTTTCCTCCTGTTTCTTCCCGGAGTACTGGATAAGCTGGGTATGCATAATGTATCTGCACCGATTACTTCCCTGGTCTCCCAGTTCCTGGGCTACATACCCAATATTCTGGCAGCCATCGTCATTCTGGTAGCCGGCTTGTTTATCGCCAGACTGGTCAGACAGCTGGTCACCCCGGTATTAAAGCGTTTACATGTGGACAAAATTCAGGAAAAAGCAGGTATTTCCACGGAAAGCACTTCAGTTTCCTCAGTACTCTCTTATCTTGTATATGTACTGATTCTAATTCCGGTCATTGTCGCAGCCCTGCAGGTACTTAACATATCGGCTATTTCCCAACCGGCCATTTCCATGCTGGACAAGATTATTTCCTTCCTGCCCAATATCTTCTCTGCCATTGCCATTGTCATCATAGGTGCATTTATTGCCAGAATTGCCGGCAGTTTGCTTGCAGAAATTCTGTCCGGAGTGGGTACTGATACACTGCTTCAGAAGGCAATGCCGGTCGATAAAGGCAAACTGAAGGGCTTTTTACTCTCCAAAACAATAGGTGAGATTGTTCGGTATATCCTTGTACTCCTTTTTGTTGTGGAAGCTATTAATGTTCTTAAGCTGGAAGTCCTGCAGTTTGCAGGTGAAGCAATTATTGCCTATCTGCCATTGGCTGTCAGCGCCATCATTATAATGGGTGTCGCACTGTTTGCTGCCTCATGGGTGGAGAGCGCGATTCTGAAAAAGTTTACGGATTCAAAACTGCAGGCATATGCAGCAAAAACAGCAATTATTGCCCTGGCAGTATTTATGACCCTGAATCAGCTTGGAATTGCTACCTCTATTGTTAATTCCGCATTTATTATAATCCTGGGTGCAGCTGCGGCTGCCTTTGCTATTGCCTTTGGACTCGGCGGACGGGAATTTGCCGGGAATGTCCTGCATAAACTGGAAAACAAAGAAGCCAAAGAAGATGCTCCCGCAGAAGTAACGGAAGACTAAAAAAGTGAACAACTTTAAACGATAACAAGCCGGAAAGGCAAAAGCAAGCCTCTGAATCCTTTAATGGGTTCAGAGGCTTATTAATTAACACTTCATGTATTTATTACTTTCATACAAGACCTTTTACTGTCCGTAGTAGGCATTTTTGCCATGCTTGCGAAGGTAGTGTCTGTCAAGAAGCTCCTGCTGCATTGGGCCCTTTTCCGGGTTCAGCATTAAGGCATGCCAGTTCATGAAAGCCACTTCCTCAAGGACTACTGCATTGTGGACCGCATCCATGGCGTCTCTGCCCCAGGCGAAAGGACCATGGCTGTATACAAGAACCGCAGGTACGGCAAGAGGGTCAGTCTCGCTGAAGGTTTCCAGTATCACCAGCCCGGTTTCCTTTTCATATGCACCGCTGATTTCTTCCGGTGTCATCGGCCGGGTACAGGGGATTTCCCCGTAGAAGTAATCTCCATGAGTGGTACCCATGGCAGAAATACCCCTGCCGGCCTGTGCGAAAATAGTTGCCCAGCGGGAATGGGTATGGACAATACCTCCTATATCCGGAAAAGCCCGGTAAAGTTCAAGATGAGTAGGTGTATCGGAAGAGGGTTTCAGATCTCCGTCCAGAACATTCCCATCCAGATCAACAACTACCATATCATTGGCAGTCATTCCTTCATAGGGGACGCCGGACGGTTTGATAACCACACAGCCGCTTTCGCGATGAATGGCTGAAACATTGCCCCATGTAAATGTAACCAGTCCGTTCCTGGGAAGGAGCAAATTTGCATCGCAAACCTGTTTTTTTAAATCATCAAGCACATTTCCACCTCATTTCAGTTTCCAGGCAAGATCCTTCAGGAATAATTCTTCTTCCAGTTTTTCCGGTGTGGTATCTTCATTAATATGAACAAATTCTATATCCATCATCCTGGCCCAGTCCCGCATTTGTTCCGCAGTAACATCATAGGATAATACCGTATGATGCGCACCGCCTGCCTGTATCCAGCATTCTATGCCTGTAATAAGATTTGGCTTCGGCTTCCACATCACCCGTGCAACCGGCAGGTTCGGCATTTTCATTGTGGGCTCAATGCACTCGATATCCTGACAGATTAAACGCAGTCTGCCGCCCATATCCACCAGACTGACAACCACCGCTTTTCCTGCCCGCCCTTCAAAGACCAGTCTGGCAGGAGCTTCCCGATCGCCGATTCCAAGATGGTGTACCTGTATTGAAGGTTTGGATGCTGCTATGGACGGGCATACCTCCAGCATATGGGCTCCAAGGCTGTATTCATTGCCCGCCTCAAGATGATAGGTATAATCTTCCATGAAGGAGGTTCCGCCGGTCAGACCCTGGCTCATGGCCTTTATAACGGCTGTCATGGCACTGACCTTCCAATCGCCTTCTCCTCCGTATCCATAGCCCTGTGCCATAAGATGCTGGGTGGCAAGACCGGGCAGTTGTCTCATACCGTAGAGATCCTGAAAGGTATTGCTGAATGCCTTGCAGCCTTCTTCATCCATCATCCTCTTAATTCCTGTTTCCGCACGCGCCTGATAGCGGACGGCTTCAATATCGCTTGTTTCCAACTCATATTCTGTCTCATATGTATTCATCAGAGCGTCTATTTCATCTTCGGTCACTGCATTCATGTATTCAACCAAAGTGCCAACCGGCCAGGTATTTACCTGCCAGCCCAGCTTTCTCTGGGCTTCAACCTTATCACCTTCAGTAACTGCGACTTCACGCATATTGTCGCCAAATCTCATGACTTTCAAATTTCGGCTGACTGCAACCCCGACAGCGGCACGCATCCAATCACCCAAACGTTTTTGGAAAGCGTTATCCTGCCAGTGTCCGGCAATCACCTTGCGGGGCATGCGCAGACGGGCGGCAATAAATCCATGCTCTCTGTCGCCGTGGGCTGCCTGATTCAGATTCATGAAATCCATGTCAATTTCTTCATCGGGAATCTCCACATTGTATTGGGTAGCAAGGTGACAATAGGGTTTTTGCAGGAAGGTCAGTCCGTTAAGCCACATCTTGCTGGGAGAGAAGGTATGACACCATGTGATAATACCGGCGCACCTGTTGTCATAGTTGGCTTCCCGGATGACGTTCAGAATCTCCTCGCTGGTTTTGACAGTAACCTTATATATCATTTTACAGGGCAGATTTCCTCCGGCATTCATCCTGTCTGCCATCTCGGCAGCACGTGCCGCAACTGTTTCCAATACTTCCGAACCATACAGAAACTGGGAACCAACCACAAACCAGAATTCATAGTTTTTCATCTTTGATTACTCCTTTCAATATTAAAATACGATACAATTCAAGTAAACAGGCAAGTCATGTCAGGAAACATAAGGATAATCATAATACTCTACATGCTTATAACCTTGTATCCGTCATTAATGTAGTTTTTCATTCCAGCGTGGCCCGACATATCATCCAGCATGGTCAGACCTGATTTGACATTCTGCTCATATACCCCAAGTACCTTTGAACAGGCAAGGCATACACCTGCTATAAGCCCGGTATTCCTGGCTCTTCTATACAGAGGATTATTTTCCTCTTCAAACTGCGGCACAAGTTTCACTGACGCCCCTTCAAAAATAATCTTCACTTCTGCGCCTGTGGAATGCAAATCCAGTGCATTCATAAGAATGTGCTGAAAACACATTTTTTCCCCGGTCATGCCGTAATACAGAATCTTCTCCATTGTCAAGCCCCTTTCCTTTATTCTAATCCTGAAATTGTAAAAACCTATAAATAATTATAGCACATATTACCTTAGGTTTAATATATATAGGAGATATTCTGTATGACAATAAAGCGGATTTGTCTGCTCTTACATTAGTATAATAGGCATGGATATGGGAGAATGGCATCTTTGGGCTCTTCTATTCCCAAAGGAGACTCACAGGTACCGGCTCGAAAAAACCATCTTCCCTGATATGGAAGCCGGTGAAATATTCATCGCCCGCTTCAAACAGTTCCCGGCTGACTGTATCGCCGGACGGGGATTTTGACCGTGTTTCCACAATAACATACGCAGTTTCCGGGTGAATGGCCAAACTTCCAGGAAGTTCAGCGGGAAGATACTTCTCCCTTGAAATCGGTATGCTGTGTGTATCCAATTGGACGACGGTTACGCTGTCCGGAGAATACTTAAGTGCTACATTCAGTATAACTTTGAAGCTCTCTTCCTGTATTTCGCCGTTTTCGGTTACAGTATGTTTTTCTTCCATGGTCTGTGTGAAAAATATCCCCTCCGACTGGATTCCGGAAAAGCTGAAGCCCTGGCCGGATCTGAGATAAACCCTGCCGTCTCCGCCCTGATAGACTGGATTGACATAAATCGTATTCAGCCTTCCAGGCTCAATATAGACAGTTCCCTCCAGTGATGAATCAGTACCAACAGTGTGATGTGCATCACAAATTACATTACTTCCGCCAATGGCGATATAATTGCTTCCATCCGGCTCAGTGATCCTGGGTGCAAAAAACGAAATGCCATCCAAATCGTCAAATACATACATCTTTGTCTCATATTTTTCTCCGGTCTCTTCGTCGATGTGGGTTTCAGATTCAAGCTTGGCAAATATTCGCTGTTGATAAGGTGCATCATCCTCTATTTGGATAGTATGTCCGTTTGATTTCATTATGGAAGAAATATTATCATCCAAATATCCCTCCATATCAAACAGATCAAGATATTCTTTTGTGATGTATACCCCTATCAGCCTGTCAGCAGCCTGGCCTGCATCGCCATCCTCCCGGGCTAGCTGGCAGCTGCACAGTAAAAGCAGCATAATTACAGCATAAAGCATGGATATTAGTCTTTTATACATCCTCTGTCCCCTCCAGGTTCCCGTCAAATTTCAATAAATCGCCCACATCACAGTCAAGGTAGTAACAAATTTTGTTGATGGTAGAGAAGCGAACACCTTTAGCTTTGCCGCTCCGTAGAATCGACAGATTGGCTTCTGTGATTCCTATCAAGGCGCAAAGTTCCTTTGAGGTCATACCCCGCTGTTTCAGTACTTCATCCAGATATACCCGTATGGCCATTTTTCTCATCCTTTATATGATGCTGTCCACATCGTGCTTGAGCTCTCTTCCCTGTTTAAAGTACCGGGTCAGCAGCATGACTGACAGCATAAATGCAATTGACAGCAGGGGAACGTTGAATGTGTAATGAATGGAACAAATATAAGCGCCCAGCATAAGCTGCAGGATGTTAAGAGCAATCTGAGAAAGCATTATTACTATTACAGATATCCGGCATATTCCACCGGTTTTTTGAGCTGTAAGGGTGACCTTCATACTGTAAGGATCTATTATTAATTCGTCTATAAGATTTAAACCGCTGAATATTATGACAATATTCAAGGCATAAGGCAGGATATCTATAAGGTGCTGCAGGATGATAAATACATAGCTCAGGTATAATGCCTGGCCGCTGTCTGTGTTTGCAGCTGCAAAGTCCTTGAAACTGCCCGATAATGACTTTAATCCGACTCCGAAAATTCCATATACAAGAACAATACAGACAATTCGCAGCAGAATTTTCAGATATCTGAGCATGTATCCGGTTTCACTATTGGAGAATAACCACAAGGCCCGCAGCACAAGGTAGCCGGCTATAATACCATATATAACCAGGCCCAAAAATGCTTTATTTACATCAATCAGCTCCGGTGAGCCAAAATGCCTGGTAATATCAGCCGGATTGATCATCATGTAGATAACTGCAAATAAAACAATGCTTAACAGAAGAAGTAGTCCGTCTTCCCTGCGGGCCGCCTTTCTCCTGACCCGAATCATCACATATACTGACGGCAGGAGACAAAAAACAGAATACAGTACTATGGAAATAATATTGCCGGTTGTGCCGGAAAGTGATATTTTGCGAAGGATTGCTCCAATCTGCACAAATGGGAAGGCCATAACAGAAAAGAGTAAATCTTTCTGCCCTCCACTCCATATGCTGAAGGCTATACAGATAAGGGCTTCAAACGCGAGTACTAAAAGCAGGCGGGATCGTTTCATGACTATTCTCCCCCATATTATTGTTTAACGATAATTAAAGTATAGCAGACAATTATCGTTTGTCAATAATTATTTTGCTTTCTTTACTAATTAAAGGTCCGGCCAACTGACAAGCTTCCTGTATTTAAGGATACTATTATGGATTTGAAAGAATTGTTAAATATAAATCAGCGGCCCGGTGATCATTCCAGGCCGCTAATTTTTTTTATGAAATTTGGTATTCAGTTAATCTTTCGCTATATTCTTGTTTGAAATACGCTTTACAAAGAGCAGAAGAAACATGCCCACCACAAGGAAGGCAACGATGGATCCGATTGCCCAGAGAAGCCCGTATTGCTCCGCCAGTGTTGATTCTATACCACGATTGGTATACCAGTTGTGCATACGATAGGAAACAAAGCTGAATACCAGTGGTCCGACAAAAGTCGAGGTTCTTCCGGCAACTGACAGGAATCCGTGAAACTCGGCCACCTGTTCCGCCGGTGCAAGCTGATTGACCATGGAACGGCTGACTGCCTGTACACCGGACAGGGAGAAACCGGCAAAAAACCCTATTACAAAAAACCAGACGATATCCTTGATAAAAAACAGTCCTGTAACGGAGACTATTAAGATTGCCAGGGATATGAGAACAGCTTCCTTGCTGCTCCTTTTATCGGCAACCTTGCCAAACAAAAGTGCTCCAAAGGCCCCCGATAAATGGATAAGAATAACGAACAATATAAGTGCTGTCTGTTCCATTCCAAATAGCGTAGCCCCGATAATGGCGGCAAAATCCATCAGCATCATGATACCATCGTTATAGACCAGGAAGGATATTGCATATTTGATGAATTCCTTGTGCTGCTTCACAGAACGGAAGGTATGAGCCAGTTTTTCAAAGGCAATGACAGCAACATTCCTGTCTTCCGGAATCTGCTCAGGCTCACGCTTTTCCTTAACCCAAATGAAGGTTGGAACAGCAGCCAGCAGGAATACGATGGCAGTAATTAAAAATGCATAGGGAATCATCTGATCTCCAATCAGCTGAATGGGCAGAAGGACGATAAGCAAGGCTGCAATGCCGCCAAACATCCCCAGGGCCCAGCCATTGCCGGAAACCGTGCCAATGGATTCAGGTGTGGAAACATCAGACAAAAGAGCATCATAAAATACCTGAGCACCCCGATAGCCAATCTCTGCCAAAATGAAGAACAGCATGCCGGTGAATACATGACCTTCTCTTACAAAGAACAACAAGGCGGTAAATACAATTGATATCATGGTGAAGATCAGCAGCAGCTTCTTTTTCGATTTGGTAAAATCGGCAATCGTGCCGAATACCGGAGACATGAAGGCTACCAGGATGGCAGCAATGCCGACTGAAATACCCCATAGACGTGTACCTTCTGCGCCGCCTACTACAACGTTCTTAAAGTATGTTGAATATACTGCGAGCAGAATAATGGCAGCATAGGCAGAATTGCCGAAGTCATACAGATACCATGAATAACGAGCTCTTCTGTCAGTTTTCTGAATCAGTTTTTCCATAAGCATACTCCCATCTTAAGTAGTAAGGGCTGTCTCTGGTCATTAAAGCTGTCTCACATTATGACTTCAATATACCATAATAAGTATATACATTTAAAGAGAAAACAGAAATTTCAGCCATAATTCTTCAATTTCTATAGTTTTTCGCCTGAGCCTCAAACAAATCACGGTAAAGATTATGGCCCTTCATCAGATTGTCATGGCTGTCATAGGCAGCAATTTTTCCGTCCTGAAGCAGAAGAATCCTGTCACAGAATATGGAGGAGCTCATACGATGAGAAATAAAAATAGTAGTTTTGTTCCGGGTAAGTTCATTGAAATGCTCATATACCTCACTCTCCGCCAAAGGATCCAGGGCAGCTGTAGGCTCATCCAGTATTACCAGATCTGCCTTTTTGTATATTGAGCGTGCTATGGCCAGTTTCTGCTTCTGTCCTCCTGACAGGTCTGTTCCGTCCTCATAGAGGGATTTGTCCAGCCTGGTTTCCAGTTTGCCGGGCAGTGCTTCTATGGCAGGCTTTATTCCCACTTCATCCAAAACACCCCATATGTCTTCGGTATTCATCTGTCCGGCTTTTTCACCGGCATTTTCAGTATCGATATTTTCCTTAATGGTAAAGGGAAAGAGCTGAAAGTCCTGAAAGACACATGAGATCTCCTTTATATACGCCTCGTAATCATATTCCATTATATCCCTTCCGTTCCAGAGAATCTGTCCGCTGTCCGGTTCAAAAAGCCGGCAGATCAGTTTCACGATTGTGGTTTTTCCTGCATTATTCAAACCTACTATGGATATCTTCTCTCCCTGCTTGATCTCAAAGGATATCTTATTCAGAATAATGCGATCGGTATTGGGATAAGAGAAGGTTACATCCTTAAAGGCGAGTGTCTGAAGGGGCTCAGGCATCTTTTCCCCGCTCTTGCTGCCGGTTCCTGGAATGGACATGAATTGGCAGAAGGGCATAAGATAACTTACAGACTGTGCTATGTTTATAACATTCATAACAACACCGCGGAAGGAATTTGCAAAAGACTCTGCAGCGCCAATGATAATAGAGAAGTCACCCAGAGTAATGCGGGTTCCGTACTGTTCCGTCAGAACACGCAAAGCTGCATAGCTATAGGTAAGGAAACGGGTAATTCCCGTAAGGAGCGCCTGTACGGTTTCGGTATTTCCCTGGATAGTGTAAATATTGTTCAGCCAGTTATAAATTTCATCCATATATTCATTTACCTTTTTAGTCATCAGCCTGTGCATGCCATAGATTCTGTATTCCTTCTGAAAGGTCGGCTCTGTCATAGCCTGTGCGTAATAGCCGTAACGCCGGTTGATGGGAATAATTGACTCGGTGACTTTCTTCAGCACCTGCATAAAGCGGGCAGACAAGAGAAGAGCAACCAGGGTAAGGACAAATACCGCTGCTGTAAAAAGCGGACTGAAAGCAATCAGTATGGAAGCCACACTTGTTATCGTAAATAGTGAGGTAAAGAAGTCAACTGAACCTGAAAGAAGCTGGAATAAGGCACCGTAATTAGTCAGAGGGAACAAGGCACGTTCCTTCAGATCCAGAACCTCGGCATCTTCCAGGTTTGCATAATCGATGGACATAACCTTCTTAGCAAATTCCATGGGGAATTTGGCATTCAGCATAGCCTGATGAAGGGAGTCCTGTCTTTTGGCAAAGGCCCGGAGCTGAAGCAGAGCGTATTTTGATGCCGCCAAAAGGATTATGACAATAATATATTTTTCCGGTCCCCAGCCATGCCTTAGTCCGTCTATAAGAATCTTGGGTATGAACAGGTTCAGAATAGTATTGGCTGCATTCGATAGAGATGAAAATACGAGCACGAGGTAGTATATCTTATCAAGTTTCCAGATTAATCCCAGCAGCATTTTAAGTGCATTCCCTACTGATACACGGCTTCTGTCGGCTGTCTGCCTATTACTGCTCATACTGTCACCTCCTCATTCTTATCCTGATAATATTTGCCCTGGGTCAGAAACATAGTTCGGTAAAGGCCTTCCTCTTCCATCAGCTCATCATGAGTGCCCTGCTGTGCAATCCGGCCTCCATTAAGCAGAATTATGCGGTCACAGAAACGAGTTGAGGCCAGACGATGGGAGATAAACAGCGCCGTCTTGCCGGACAGAATAGCGTCAAATTCACGATATATCCTTTCTTCCGCCAGAGCATCCAGCGCAGCCGTCGGTTCGTCCATTATCATCATACGGGCTCCTTCCCGGTAAAGAGCTCTTGCAATGGCAAGCTTCTGGTTCTCACCGCCGGAAAGGACTACCCCATCCTCTTCGATTACCTTCAGCATCGGCGAGTCAATTCCCTTTGGCAGGGAGGAAACTTTCTCCCAGAGCCCTGCCTTTTTCAGGTTTTCCACAACACGATCCCTGTCTATATCCGTATCTGCGGCTGCCACATTTTCTGCAATGGTAAGTGCCAGGGGCTGTACCTCCTGAAATACTACGCCGAACAATGAATAAAGCTGTTCCTGAGGTATGGTCGCTGCATCCACTCCATTTATAAGGATCTTGCCTTCTGTAGGCTGATAAAGACCTGTTATGAGCTTAACCATAGTGGTTTTCCCCGCACCGTTCACGCCGACCAGGGCGCACTTTTCACCTGCTTTAATAGTAAGATTCAGGTTCTCCAGTACTAAGGCTTCCGTGCCGGGATAGCAGAAGGAAACATTACGAAATTCAACTGTAACAGGGCCGTCACCTGGGATCTCACCATCCCCTCCGGTTGATACCAGATCTGCCTCCATAAAGTCTATGGTATCTCCGTAATAGAGAGTTTCGCTTTTGACAAATGCAAGACCCTGGGCAAATAATTGGACGGTTTGGGTAAATAAGGTGACAGCGGTCAGCAGCATAACAAATTCCGCCATGAATATCTTTCCTGCATGAACCCCTGCAATCAGAGCGAAAAAGCTTACGATGTCAATAAGTACCAGGGCAGCGGATTCCAGGAAGGACAGCTGAAGCTCCCGTCTGGTGAAAGCCTTGTAAAGCTTTTCGTAGGCAGCAAGGAGAGGTCGGAATGTCTGCCGGAAACGCTCCTCCATCTGAAACAGGCGCATGTCCTTTCCATATCGGAAGTCTGAGGACTCTGAGGTGAAGCGGTCTGTTCTGCGCCGGACCTTTTGCAGTTCTTCCCTGCGATTATGCTGGTATATGGTAATGTTTTTCTGTACAAGGTAGAATACAGTAATAAACACAAGGCCAACCAAAGCAATCCATGGACTTACCAGAGCCAGTAAGCCGCCAAGCAGCAAGACCGAGACAAAAGTTCCTCCCATCTCAAAGATTCTGTGATACGCTCCTTCAAGACCTCTGTTATTGCTTTGAAGGCTTCGATCCCAATTTCCCACGTCATCCAGAAAGGAAGCATTTTCAAACAAGCCGTAATCCATAACCATGAACTGCTGCATTGCTCTGTTCAGGTTTGTCATGCGCAGATTCATGAAATAGGAATAATTTCGATGCTTCAATTGAGAGGAAAGAGAAGAACAAACAAAAAATATAAGGGCATAAATTCCTGCTGCTGTTATGAACCTTTGCGGTGTTGCATTCTGCTGTGTAAGCAGTTGAACCAGGATATGTACGATGGATATGGAAAGAAGAGGGAGTACTCCATCGGTAAGGGCATAGGCAACTGAAGCAGCAACAATTTTCCTGTTCTTTAGAACAGGCCGGTACATGACCTTAAGTATATCAAAAAGCCCATGTTTTTCAGTATGCAGATATTGCTTGCGAACCTGCTTGTCCAGCAGCTCAATTGCAAGGTTTTTCCGTACACCGGTCATTCCGGTTGTCTGAACAGAGTTATCAGTATCATCAGTGTTTGCAGTAGTTATATGCATCTGGATTTCAGCCCTCCATTTTACTTCTTTCAGCCATAAGCCTGAGTGTTTCAGAGAGCTGAATCAGTTCCTCTGAATTCAGGCTGTAATAATTTTTTCTGCCTTCCACCCTTATACCTATAAGCCTCACCTGTACCAAATGGGCCAGATGATGCGAAAGGGTGGCAGCAGTCAGATCCATTGAGTCGGCAAGCTCCTGGACATAGTGAGGACGAATGGAGAGTTGTCGAATAATTTTGTATCGGGTTGGATCTGCAATAGCCTTCAGCTGACGCTGTGCCATCTTGTCCCTATATTTACCCTTGTCCTCCAGCATGCTTAGGTCCTCAAATAAAAGCCCGGCAGATATACGGAGCCTGAGCCTGTTCCAGGATGAAAACCTGATAGACAGCGAACCATAAGCAATTATGCCAACTTCCAGATAAATCGGATCGTCTTTTCTGAAATCTTCTATATGAAATTGAGCCTGTTCAATAAGATCCCTGTAAAAGGTTCTTCCTTCATCGGTCTTCAGCTTTTTAATCATTTTTTCATAACGATTTCTAACTGCAGCAAAATGCTGCCTGCAAATATCTTCAAGCTGAAGCAATGTGTTTTTTACCTTCGCATAGTAGTCATCAATATTCTGGAAAAAGCGCAGCAGAATCATCTGCTCCTGATCGGATAAAGACGTGGCGTTTACCGATTGAAATATCTCATTCATATCAAAATCCGGATTAGCCAGCTTTTTATACAATGCCTGCTGTTCTTCAGGAGAGCCAAGTTCATAGTTTGATTGTGAGCTATCTGCTAAATCATCCAATCCTAAAAGACAACAGGTGATGAATTCTTCTCTGGTCAATTCTTCTGTTGATTGAACATCTGACATGATAAGGGATGTCTTCAGAAAACCAGGCATCTCTTTGGTATGCTCCGGCGGCTTTATATCGAAGTATGGCTGCAATTCATTTCGTGCACTTAATATTTTTGCAGCATCTCTCTTACATTTAAACAGGAATTGATAAACATCATTGTATAAGGTATCTATTTCGGAAGAAGACATTGTAAAATTCTCAGCATGATCAACCAGATGCGCATCTTCCCAAGGCCTTATTTGATCTTCTTCCTCTTTACTCTTTCTTGCCCATTGGAAATAGTCATCCATCAGATTAACTGCTTCCATATAGAAATTAGGCGAACCATTTACTAGCATTCTTTCACTTAGGCTGATAATTATCGCTCCTTGCTTCCATCTAACTTCTGTTCTTAATCAATCTTTAAATAGATGACTGCTCAAGTAACCATTATTAGATGAGTATATTTGTAAATAGTTTATTACATAGTTAGATATGTGTCAACATTTATATGATAGATAGCTGTCAAGTATTGTTGTTAACTATTTTTTTGTAAAGTGTGATATTTTAAACCTATACGGAACTGCCGCCATGGCGATTTGGAGACAATGTCTATTCATTAAAAACAAGATGATAAATGTAATAACGCACCTCACTTAGTTATGTGAAGTGCGTTATTGTTTTTCCTAACAATCAGGTAACTAATGATATTTTGTTCTATCCAATACCGGGTCTTTACTCCCACTCTATAGTGGCTGGCGGCTTGCCTGTTATATCATATACCACCCTGTTTACGTGTTCTACCTCATTCACAATGCGGTTGGAAATTCTCTCCAGAACATCATGTGGGATTCTTGCCCACTCTGCCGTCATGGCATCAATGCTGGTTACCGCCCTAAGGGCAATGGTATAGTCATAGGTTCTTTCATCACCCGAAACTCCAACGCTTCGCATACCGGTCAGAACCGCAAAGTACTGCCATATTTCCCTGTCTAGCCCTGCTGTTGCTATCTCGTCCCGAAAGATCGCATCTGCTTCCCTCAGGATTTTAAGCTTATCTTCTGTTACATCGCCTATTATGCGAATGGCAAGACCCGGGCCCGGAAAAGGCTGACGCCATACCAATTCTTCAGGGATACCCAGTTCCTCACCTGCCATTCGGACTTCGTCTTTGAACAGTTCCCGCAGGGGTTCTATAATCTCTCTGAAGTCCACATGCTCAGGCAGACCACCGACATTGTGATGTGACTTTATGACAGCTGCATCTCCCACACCGCTTTCAACCACATCGGCGTAAATGGTACCCTGAACCAGATAGTCCACCGAGCCTATCTTTCTTGCCTCTTCCTCAAAGACACGAATAAATTCCTCACCAATTATTTTTCTTTTTTCCTCAGGATCCGTAATGCCCCTCAAGCGGTTTAAAAAGCGTTCCTGAGCATTAACCCTGATAAGATTCAGATTGAACAACTCTTTAAATGTCCGCTCAACCTGATCGCCTTCACCTTTACGCAGCAGACCGTGATCCACAAAGATACAGGTCAGATTACTGCCCACTGCCTTATGTACCAGCACTGCCGCTACCGAGCTGTCTACCCCGCCTGATAAGGCGCATAATACCTTTTTATCTCCGACA
>FZPS01000032.1_pt25 | contig 16667 bp, 11 predicted proteins | sample 1817821 | NCBI WGS metagenome assembly FZPS01 (sample SAMEA104158645, study PRJEB21678) | metagenome | place: Germany | collected 2015-04-21
GTTCGTAGCCAAACAATTCACTTTCGGCTAATTCCGCCGGGATAGCGCCACAATTAACGGCAACAAACTTCCCACTCCGCATACTTGCCTTGTGTATAGCCTGGGCAAACAACTCTTTACCCGTGCCGCTCTCACCGATAATGAGGATGGGTTCATCAGCGCCGGCTATTTTTTGCGCGATGCGTTTTGTCTCTTTTATTTGTTTACTTTCCCCGATAATATTGTCAAACTCGGCCAGGGTTGTGCCGTCCGTCACAAGCTGTTGCTTACCCTTGCTGTCTTTTTCCTCTAACAGGAGAAATCTCTCTTTACCTCTGCCCGGGCCGGCGGCAATGGGCATGGAGGTAAAGAAAAATTCTTTTTTCTGACCGGAAATGGTAATGCTGACAGGTTTACGGTTAACTAACCTGCCGCTCAGCCAAAGTGACAGCTGCTTCTCCAGGGCAGCTTGAATATCTTCTTCCTCGGTAATCTCCAGCATCTCCAAAATCTTTTGGTTGTAGCGAATTAATTTATTTTCATTATACCAGGCAATGCCCTGCGGGAACTGATAGAAGAATGCTTCCAGCGGTGACTGCTTGCCGGTATGATTCAGTAATGATAAGGATATTTCCACTACTCCGGCACACTGTGCGGCCATAGATGCGACATTAGGCGCTAAGGAAAGCTCATTACATACCACATTGATCACACCTAAAATCTGACCGGCGTGACCATGAATCGGTGCAGCTGCTGCATAAATATTATGATAGCGTGCACAATAGTGCTCGCACCCCAGCACGGTTATCAATCTGTTTTGTGTTAAAGCCAGCCACACCGAGTTTGTACCTATACGTTTCTCTACCAGCGCAGCGTTAGCTTTAGAATTAATTAACGGATAACCTGCAGCATCATATAATTGTATCTGGTAACCTGCACTTTCAAAAGGATTAGTAAAGCTGACATTTAGCTGCAGCAGCGGGTTAGATTCTGCTGCCCACTTTATTTCCGTCTCCAGCGAGTCATGCTCAGACGCAAGCGGGTCAACACCATAAGCGCGGCTGCGTATCCAGGAGCGCTTTATTACATGGGGTACTATACCTCTGGCAATCTCTTCCCCGGCAACAAATTTTTCCCATTCCTGCTTGACGCGTTCAAGATATTTACGCAGTGAATCAAGAGACATGTGCAGCACCCCTATGTACCCATTTGCCCTTAGACGTCTTACGCCGCTTCACTTGCTCACTTTCCTGCAGCAAATCAACTAAAGGTTTAAACTTTAGTAAATATTCTATATCTTTCCTGAAACTCCTGCCTTAGCACTAAAAAAATCGGAAGCTCTCCACTGAAAGGGTACACTTGATTATTATTCTTACTAAGGCCAAGCTAGACCTGTTTTTTCTCTGCAGTAAGCAGAACGCTGCCTGTTTTCTGCCCAAATGAGCTGATTTCCGGGCAAAAAAAAGGACTCTGCCACCGGCAGAATCCTCCACTGCATTTAACTTACGCCGCAGCCTCGCTTTTGGCCTGTTCCTTTTCCTTCTTGGTCAAAAAGTAACCGATTATGGCAAAGGCTGTTCCCATCATTCTCAGCGAAACGGCCAGAATTAAAGAGGCTTTAAACCCACCTGTGATATCTTTGATATAGGAACCAAGAAACGGTCCGAAAGCAATACCGATACCAACAGACATGGAGTTCAAGGTTGACATGATTTTACCAATATGCTGTCGGCCAAAAACTGCCGGTACTGAAGCATAGTGCAGGGTACCCTCGCCCCGCATTGCCAGTACCAGAATGGCACCCAGAATATAAATCAAAGTTACACTGGTGTAGCCCATATAAAAGACCCAGATCAAAACACCGGAGATAAAATACATGAGGGGCAGAGCGACAAAGGGCCCCAACTTATCCAGCACCCAACCCCAAAAAAAGGTGCCAAAAATCCCGGCAAAAGAAGTCAGGGACAGGTAGTAAGGGACTACCGTAGCCATGATCTCTGCACGATCCATACCTACAGAGGTGAGGCCTTCAATAATAATCAGCGTGGCGTTTTGTGAAAACAGCATGTTGGAAAAGGCTGCGCCCAGAAAACCACCGGCTAAAATCCAGTATCTCTTATCACGAATAGCTTCGGCAAAAGTATACTGCTTTTGTTCCTGCACAGGCTGCCCCGCTGCTCTGGCTTTGACAACCATCCCCTGCGGCTTCCAATCTGCTGCCGGTAAGCGCCAGGCAATCACGCCCAATAAGGTAATGGCACAAAAGCCTACGACGCCTAAAATCAAAAAGATGTTACCGGTAAAACCATACTGAACAATGAAAGAGGCAATGAGCGGGGTCAGGATCATGGTCCCGATACTCATGCCCGAACCACCGACCGCCATGGCCGTGCCCAGTCTGTCAGGGAACCACTTGGCAACCGTCGCAGTATAGCTGCCGGAATAGAACCCGGCGCCCAGTCCAATGAGAAAGCCGCCGACATACCAGAGAGTTTGTGCTTCCGCCCAGGTCTCTTTGCCCAATACAACCATTAAGATCAAATAACCGGATAAAGCAAAAATCCCGGACAGGACGAAGGGGATTTTGGGCCCATATTTATCCAAAATGGCGCCGGAAATGGGGGGGCCGATAATCATGGAACCAAGTCCGGTAAAAGTAGAAATCAAGATAATACTGGCTGTAGTATCTAAATTAAAAGCTGTTTGTACATGCGGGTAAAATAAAGCCCAGGGCGCAATCCGCAGCGCACTTATCAAAAAAGCAGAAATGGGATAATACCATCTTTTACTCTCGCCAACACCATACGTTAGTAAGGACATTATGAACCTCCTTGTTGCTGTTAGTTAGTTCCTGCCGTAAACTGCCTCCTTCTCCTCACAAACAAAACAGGTTGAACCTAATCCCCTAATTCCGCCGTCCTCTTCTCAGTATATTCTGACAAGTTACACCATATTCGCCTACTGGCAGATAAAGTGTAAACAAACATAACCTGAAAGCTCTTTCGCCAATTGCTACAACAGGGGTAGCAGCTCCCCTGTTGTAACAACTGAGCATGATTGTACATGTTAGAGGCCGGTGGATTGTTCAGTTTATAACAGCAGCCAGGTCAGCAGGTTCAGCATGAGATCTTCGTAATGCTCAATTTTACTTTGTGCGAACTCGGCAATATTGGGATATTCGGCTTTATACTCTTCCCATGTTTTGAAGTATTTACTGTCAATCTTGTAAGATGCCTCAGTAGGAGCCTTATAATCAGCCTTATTGAACTGCTTACCGGCTGTTTCGCCGGGATTATCATAAACGGCATAATCACGCAGGAATTCTGTTAAGGCAGCTAAATTCTCTACGTTTAAGTCAGCACCAACCTGAATACCCTTATCAAAGCCAAAGATAAACTTCCCACCAGGGGCTAAAGCGTCAACAATTTCTTTCGCCTTATCAATCACCTGCTGTTTGGTACCGTTTTTAAGTAACTGCATGGGATACAAACCGGTGATAATAAACTTATCACCTAACTTTTCTTTTACTAATTTGGGATCACCAAATTCAAAGCGCAATGTTGTATCTGTGGGCAGTTCAGACAAATGGTCCAGATAACGCATCCAGTCATCTTCACAGAACAAATTGCAGTGTATGCCCATGGAAGCATATTCTTCGACCAAACGCTTGGCTGTTGGCCACCATAGCTTTTCGAAGTCTTTCTCCCGCATAAAGGTTGGCATATGCAGAGGGATTGATACCGTGCCGTAGTTAGATACCACTTTGGGCAAACCACGCCTAAAGACAATGGGGTAGAGCGCTTCGCAAGCTTCGGCGACCTGCTCCGGCCTTCTTCTGATATCAATACTGATGCCGCTAAAGCTGCGCAGCTGGTCAGCCAGGAAGTCAAAGGGCATGGCAGTAAAACCGGTAGAACCGGGCGGAGGACCAGGGTAATACCCATATCTTTCCCGCATAGTTGCCGCCAAAGCAGCACCTTCACGTGGGTCGTTAAAATAGCCCAAAATACCCTTAGTAAAGTTTAGGGCCATCTTATAAGGATTCTCTGGGTTTAGCACTTTATGGTGCCGGGGAAGCACTCTTTCGACAATGCAGTCCAACGGTTTTTCAATCAGATAATCATAATCTTCAGGCAGCATGCCGACAACTTCAGGGTGCTGCATAAAGCCGCTGGAACTCATAATAAAAGACTGCGACTCAATATATTGGTACAAGGTTGGAAAACGCAGCGATGACGTGGAGAAAGGTAAAACATCAGAAAAGACCTTTTGGCACAGCTCATCAGCTTTTTCCTCATCGTAATTTATTTTACCTGGATTCCAGTAAATATCTCTTAAATCATGCCCAAAGTACTCTGCAGTTGCCTCAAAACCGATTGAGACACCAATAGGTACTCTTTTCGGAATTTTGTTGTCAGCCACATCCTGATAAATTCTGATTCTTTCTTCCCTTAAGGCTTTTACATCTGTCAAAATTATGCACCACCTATCTTTTGCTAATCATTTCTTACGCTGTACAAAACACGACCAAACTAACTGAACTCCCCTGAATCTAGCCCTTGCTCTCATCACTCCCCGCTTTCAATGTTTTTTCACCAACTAAATATTGCAAGATCCGTGCCAATTAGCAGTAACCCATCCTTCTTTGTACTGCCGGCTCTGCTGCGCCGGGCACCGGCACGGTAAAAATGCCAACAATCTTCGTTAAACCCGTGCACACGCCATTTTATACCGCAAAAAAAGAATAAAGCTGCCTCTTGGCAGCCCGGCAAAGGCTGTTTACACGACTCACAAAAAAAAGCAGAGTTACTCTGCTCTGCCCTTCACTGTGAATTAATTGCCCACTTTTTTAACTACTGTTAACTTTTTACCCACCCCTTTATTTCCCGGAAGTGGTTATCCTGCCGGCTGACTGCAAATAGAAATGAAAAAAGTATTCACATAAGGTTACAATTAAACCAAACACTAAAACAAACCGTAATGTATGCAGATGTAAAGACGGATCTCTCGCCAGCATAAAGAAGCCCAATAAAGCCGCCACGCCTCCGTCTACCAGGGAAGCTGCTTTACTGCCGACAGCCGGCAGCATGATTAAATCAGCCAGCACATAGTTTGCCGGCGCAGCAAACAAAGTCAGAGCGATAATCAGCGTCCAGATTATCCCTCCTGCCAGATAAGCAGCTAAATAAGCGGCACCTAAAGTAAGTACAATTTTAACTAATAAGACACGAGCTGTTCTCATCATTGCCCCCCTTTACAGATTCTGCTCTAAGCTTTTACTTCTTCCTACAGCTTATGCATCAGATCTGTATTCGGCTTATGCTGCGCCCTGTTTAGTTAAGATTAAAGGAGCGGCGGCGGTAGGATAAAAGGTAAGAAAAAAAGCAGCCTGATGGCTGCTTCCATTAACAATGGTGGGCGATGACAGGATCGAACTGCCGACATCCTGCTTGTAAGGCAGGCGCTCTCCCAGCTGAGCTAATCGCCCTTATGGTGACCCCTGCGGGACTCGAACCCGCGTTACCGCCGTGAAAGGGCGGTGTCTTAACCGCTTGACCAAGGGGCCAGATTTTTCATTGGTGGGCCCACTAGGATTCGAACCTAGAACCGACCGGTTATGAGCCGGCAGCTCTAACCGTTGAGCTATGGGCCCTTGGCTCCCCGAGTAGGATTCGAACCTACAACCTACCGGTTAACAGCCGGTTGCTCTACCGTTGAGCTATCGAGGAACGATTTCCTGATGTGGTGCAATGCTTATTATAGCGCATATTTGCTTGATAAGTCAACCCCAAAATACATGGTGTTTTTTGTCAGTTACTCCAGGTAATCTTTCAATCGCTTACTGCGCATGGGGTGGCGGAGCTTACGCAGTGCTTTAGCTTCAATCTGGCGAATCCGTTCTCTGGTTACACCAAAAACCTGCCCAACTTCTTCTAAAGTACGAGAGCGGCCATCCTCCAGACCGAAACGCAGTGTTAAAACTCTCTTCTCACGTGGCGTAAGTGTTTCGAGGACATCGTCAAGCTGCTCTTTTAACAACTCAAAGGCTGCAGCTTCAGCCGGTGCCTGCACATCCGTATCCTCAATAAAATCGCCCAAATGGGAATCATCTTCTTCGCCAATTGGTGTCTCTAAGGAAACAGGTTCCTGGGCAATCTTCATGATTTCGCGCACGCGCTCTTCAGATATATTCATCACTTCAGCAATCTCTTCAGGGGTTGGCTCACGTCCCAATTCCTGTACCAGCTGACGGGAAATGCGAATTAACTTATTAATTGTCTCCACCATATGCACAGGAATGCGTATGGTACGTGCCTGATCGGCGATGGCACGGGTAATGGCCTGACGTATCCACCAGGTAGCATAGGTGCTGAACTTAAACCCTTTACGATAGTCAAACTTTTCAACAGCCTTAATCAAGCCTAAATTACCTTCCTGGATTAAATCCAGAAAAAGCATTCCCCGGCCAACATACTTTTTCGCAATGCTTACCACTAAACGCAAATTAGCTTCCGCTAAAGCACGTTTGGCCTCTTCGTCTCCCTGCTCCATACGCAATGCCAGCTCTATTTCTTCCTCGGGGGTTAAGAGGGGAATCTTACCAATTTCCTTGAGATACATGCGAACAGGATCATTAACACTAATTCCTTCAGCCGCTGCGATGGTACTTATATCTTCGTGGTTGTCTTCTTCTTTGTCGTCGCCTTCCAGGGGCTCAATCTCTTCTTCCTCGCTTGTATCATCAACTACATCTACACCAAGATGGGAGAGGTGGTCATAGAAATCATCAATCTCTTCAGGCGATAAATCTAATTCCTGCAGTGCCTCAATAATTTCTTTATAGGTAAGAAGTCCACTTTTCTTGCCTTTTTTGATTAGCTCTTCACGGATCTTCTTTAATTGTTGATTTTTATCATTTTCCGTTCCTTGTGAAGCGTTTTTATTCAACACCTTTCCCTCCTTCCTTGGCTTGATTTATGCTTTCCTCCATTTTACGCAATTCCAGCCATTTCTTTGACAACTCAGCAATTTCCCCTTTCGCGGCGACAGTGTCCAGTTTGGCCATTTGCGCTTCAATTTCCTTGCGCTGCTGCGCGATATGGACACATTTCAAATACTTCACACAATCGGCTAACGCTTTGCCGGCGGTTTTTTCATCATAATTATCTTCTATCAATAAACGGCTGATTATTTGCCGGTGTTTTTGTGAGGGCAATAAATCCAGTAAATGGGCGGGCGAAAAAGCTGTCGCCGTTTGTGCTGCCGCAAACACATCCCGCAGTTCTTCCGGAATACTGTCTCTTTCTAAGACGGCCGCTGTTTCTGCGATCAGTTCCGGGAAGCGTGCCCATAAGGCAAGAATCTGTAAAGGCGCTTTTTCCGCAGCATCCTGTTTAGGCAAAACTTTCAGCGTAGGCTGCCGACTTGCTGCCGGTCGTTTCTTTTTCGCTGTTTCCTCGCGAATGGCCTGAGCCGGGAGCTGGAGTAATTTGGCTGCCTTCTGCACATAATCTTCCCGCTCCATGGCATTGTCAACTGCAGCTAAAACGTCTATAATTCTGCTAAAGAGATGTATTCTTTCATCGTCTTTTTCCACATTATATTGTTCAACCAGACTGTGCAGCTGATAATCAACCAGCAAAAGTGCTTTTTCAATAACCTCCCGGCGGAATACTTCTCCGCCAAAACGCCTGAGGTAATCATCAGGATCTAAACCCGGCGGTAATCGCCCCACTTTAACTAAACAACCTGCCTGCCGTAAAATCTGCAGACCGCGCCAGGCCGCAGCTTGTCCGGCAGCATCCGCATCATAAACAATTACTACTTCCTTTGCCTGGCTGCGCAGCAGTCTGGCCTGGGCTTCTGTCAGGGATGTTCCCAGCGTGGCGACTGCCTGCTTGATTCCGGCCTGGTGTGCCGCTATCACATCCATGTAACCTTCAAAGATGACAGCCTGCTCATGACGACGGATGGCCTCACGGGCCAAATGAAAAGCATACAATGTTTTACTTTTATCAAAGATAGGTGTTTCGGGAGAGTTTAAATACTTGGGCTGCTCATCACCCAAGGCCCGACCGCCAAAGGCAATCACTTCACCCTGCGGATTCCAGATGGGATAGATAATACGACCGCGAAAACGATCATAAGAAGTATTATTGCTGACAGAGAGCAATCCGCTTGTTAATAATTCTTTTTCCTGATATCCTCTACGCAGCAGAAAATTTTTTAATTCCCGCCAGGCAGCAGGAGCCCAACCCAGATTAAAACTATCTATGGCAGCTTCAGCAACTCCACGCTGCTGCAAATACTGTTTGGCTGCCCGTCCACCGGGCTGCTGCAGCTGATACTGAAAATAACGGTTAGCTAACTGCATAAGCTGTCGGAGGCGGTTCTTTGTTAATTCTGCCTGCCGCACAGCCGGTGAACCTGTAGTCTGCGGCAAAGGGATACCGGCACGTTCAGCCAGTTGGCGGACTGCTTCCGGGAAAGTCAGACCCTCAATTTTCATTAAAAAGCTATAAACGTTTCCTCCCTCACCGCACCCGAAACAATGGAAAATCTGTTTATCCTGTGAAACACTAAAGGACGGAGTTTTTTCCGCATGAAAAGGACAAAGACCGAAGTAATTACGACCGGTTTTTTTGAGCTGCACATATTGAGAAATTAGCTCTACGATATCATAACGTGTCCGCAGTTCGTCAATAAACTCAGCTGGCAGTTTTTGCATCTGCTTCACCTGCGTTTCTTGTACTGCCATATAATTAGGAGGAGTAACATCCAAGATATTCTAAGCTAGTCAGAGTCAAGGCTTATTTATTTCGCCATTAGTAAATAAAATCCTGCTTATTGCGCTAAAAGACAGGTCAACCATTTAAAAAACCTCATCCCCAATAGAGAGACGAGGTCTCGTTTAGCGTTTTAACTAACGTTTAGCCTCTCTGCAGCGCATGTTAATTCTGTTTCCTCCTTTGTCTGATACAAAAACTGCTGCATCAAACTGACCCGGTAATTGCTACAATTTTTAATTCTACATCGCTTGATTGATTCCTTCTTTTAAAACTGATAAAAGCGAACATGCTCCCAATATTATATACCATTTTCTGCTGATTATACGAATTGCGTAGATTTGCGGCTTGTTAGCGCTTTCTCACAGTTTCAGACAATAAAGCTCTGCTTAGCTCACAAAAAGATTGCCATAGAGGGTTTTTTACTGTTGTGCCGATGCCAAATCACGTGCCACAGGCAGGGTAAAGAAAAAAGTGGAACCTTGGCCGGGAGTGCTCTCCAGTCCTACAGAACCGCCGTGGGCCTCCACAATTTGTTTGACAATGGATAGCCCTAAACCTGTACCTCCCAGTTTGCGTGTGCGGGCTTTATCAACTTTATGAAAACGCTCCCACACCAGCTCCTGCTCGTCGGCAGGAATGCCAATACCTGTATCCTCCACGCTAACCCGCACCCAGTCGTGTTCAGCTGCCGCTGCAAGTGTAACCCTGCCGCCCGCAGGCGTAAAAGAAAGGGCATTACTCAGCAGGTTTATCAGCACCTGCTGCAGGCGATCCCGGTTACCAAACACCATAGGCAGCCGCTCCGGAATCTGCAGCAGCAGTTGAAGTTCTTGTCGGGCAAATTGCGGCTGCAGCTTAGTGGACACTTCCTGCAGTAAGGGGCGTAGTTCAATTGGTTCCAGCGGCCAGGATAATTGTCCCGTTTCCAGTCTGGATAAATCTAATAAATCCGTAATCAGACGATTGAGGCGAATCGTCTCATCTAAAATCACCTGTAAATAACGCTCCTGACTCTCCTTATCCTCCGCCAAACCATCCAGCAGCGCCTCGACAAAACCCTGGATGGCAGTCATGGGCGTACGTAATTCATGGGAGACATTGGCCACAAAGTTGCGGCGCATTTCCTCCAACTGACGCACTTCCGTAACATCCTGCAGAATGCCGACAGCTCCCCACCGCTGCTGCTCACGCCGCAGCGGTGCTATCTGCAGCGAGAGGATTCTGCCTCCCGGCAGCGTAAACTCCTGCACCTGCCCTTCACCCTTAGTAATCACGGTTAAAAATAGATTATACATGGCTGCATCCGGCAGCAGCCGTGCAATCTTTGCGCCCGTGATGTCCATCTCAGCCAACTGCAGCAGTTTTCTGGCCTGCGGGTTGGCCAATAAAACCTGACCCTCCTGGTCAATGGCCAGCACACCTTCATTCATACTGACCATAATGCTTTCCAGTTTATTCATTTCCTGGGACAGAGCTTCTACTGTTTGGTTAAGAGTAGATGACATATGGTTAAAAGACTGAGCCAGCTGCCCCACCTCATCGGCTGATGATACCTCTACCCGCTGCTGATAATTACCACCGGCCACTTCCAGGGCAGCCCGTGTCATCTGCTGCAGAGGCTGGGAAATTGATTTAGACATATAATAACCTACTATCATCGCCAGGACCGTCGCCACAATTGCCGCATAAAAAATAAGTCCCTGTACCTGACTCACGGTTTGTGTAATACCGGTTAAGGGGGCATGCAGGAAGATGGCACCCACAACTACATGACGAACCACTACCGGAACCACTACCGTTGCCATCTGCAGCTTGGACTGTGAATGATAGCCGCGTTTGGTGATGGCATGACCGGTTAACAGCAAATCCAGTTCTTCTGTTGTTAAGGGCAGTCCCAAGTCCTCAAACCCGGCACATGTGGCCAGTCCCAACATGGATCTGTCTACCGGCTGGACCCGGGCATCAAGGAAACGGTCCAAAGTATATAATAAGTCAGTAGTCACGCGGGGATCCTGAAAACCCTGCATTTGAGCAGCATAAATGCCTGCCAGTTCCTGTCCTTTGGCCAGCAGCTCACCTTCGCGGGCATCATAAAAATAGTTTTGTAAAAGCTGCGTCAGCGCCAGACCCACAACAAATAAGGTGACCAAAATGATCACCAGATAAGTCGTCAGCAGCTTTGAAAATATCTTTAACTTCATACGTCCTGCACCTCAAATTTATAGCCAACACCCCAGATGGTCTTAATCTGATAAGCGTTTGCTCCTGTTTCCTCCCTTTCCACTTTTTCCCGCAAACGCTTAATGTGTGTATCCACAGTACGTAGGTCACCATAGTAATCATAGCCCCAAACGGCAGTTAACAGCTGTTCCCGGGTAAAAACTTTGCCCGGGTTTTTGACCAAATACCACAGTAAATCAAACTCTTTCGGAGTCAACGTGACCTCACGGCCACGCACATGCACTTCGCGCGAGGCTTTATTAACTGTAAGACCCGGTAGGGAAATTTGATCATCATTTGCTGCCGTGGTATCAGCAGCAACCCGACGCAGAATAGCTTTTACCCTGGCCACCAGTTCCCGTGGGGAAAACGGTTTAGTTATATAATCATCGGCTCCCAGTTCCAAACCTAAAACTTTGTCAAATTCCTCGCCCTTGGCCGTCAGCATAATAATGGGCGTCTCAGCAAACTTACGTACTTCACGGCAGACAGCCAAACCGTCCATTTTGGGCAGCATAATATCAAGAATAATCAATTGTGGTGCCAACTTTTTCGCACTCTCTACAGCTTCCTCGCCGTCTGCAGCCACAGCTACTGTAAAACCGGCCTTTTCTAAATAAAGACGGACTAATTCACGAATATGTTCTTCATCATCAACCACTAAAATTAAACCTTCACTCAAGTCCGTTCCCTACTTTCCCTACAAATAGTATCAATATTATACATGATTAAAACAAGCTGTACAATTTAGGAGACAAATTTTTCTGTTTTCCCAGTACTTAGCTCTGGATTCTTACCCGCATTTTCGTATAAGATATATGTATGTAAAAGTTTCTGCTCCAGGAGGCGTATCAAATGACAAAAAAACGTTTGCTCTCATTATTACTTGCTTTGCTGCTGGTACTGTTCTCAGTACCTGTATCTGCACAAAACTTTGATACAGCAGCCGGTGTGGCTGCCCTGATGGAGGCTTCAACCGGGCAGTTCCTGTTCCTTAAAAATGCTGACGAACCCCGCCCGCCGGCCAGTATCACTAAAGTGATGACCCTTCTCCTGGCTTTTGAAGCACTGGAGCGTGGTGATATTAACTGGGATACTACCACCATTGTCTCTGAACGGGCCTGGCAAAAGGAAGGCTCTTCAATGTTCCTGCAGGTAGATACCGAAGTTACCGTGGAAGAATTAATCAGCGGCATCTCCATCGTTTCCGCTAATGATGGCTGTGTTGCTTTGGCTGAACTATTGGCCGGCAGCGAGGAAGCATTTGTGCAGCAAATGAATCAGCGGGCTCTGGAACTGGGCATGACCAATACAAAGTTTCAAAATGCCACCGGTCTGCCGGCAGAAGGTCACTACATGAGCGCCCGGGATATTGCGATTTTAGCTCGCGAACTTATTACCAAACACCCCCGGATCTTGGAATTTGAGTCACAACGCGAATATACCTATAATAACATCAAACAACAGAACCGCAACCCGCTTTTAGGTCGCTTTCAGGGTGCAGATGGGTTAAAAACAGGCTGGACACCGGAATCCGGTTATAGTCTGGCCGGTACAGCTGAGCAAAATGGCATACGTTTAATCTCAGTCGTCCTCAATACTGCCAGTGACCAGGAACGCCTGGTCGCCAGTCAGGAGCTGCTGAACTACGGTTTTCGCAATTTTGCTTTTACGCAACCGGCCGCCAAAGGTGACGTACTTGGCGAACTGCCGGTGCAGGACGGCAAAAGACAAACAGTAGCTTTAACAGTCAGTGAAGATTTAAAGGTACTGGCACCGAAGAACAGGGAAAATGATTTACAATTGGTTGTAGCCGACGAAAAATCATTAACAGCCCCGGTAGAGCAGGGTACTGAGGCGGCAACGCTCTTGGTGCAGTTAGACGGTGAAACTCTCCTTAGTAAACCTTTAGTGACAGCAGAGGCAGTACCCCGAGCCAATTTCTTTGTCCGCATCTTCCGCAGTATTATTGCTTTTATCCGTGGTTTAATCAAACGTGTTTAGATATACCTAAAAGCCTCTCGCCAAAAAGGTGAGAGGCTTTTTTACACCGGTAGAACATTAATGTGACCTTCCGCCACATCAGTTAACTATGCCGGTGAGATCAGGCGCGGGGGATTTGTATTTACCTACAGTATTAAAAGGGCTGTGCCGGTTAATTTGGCTGATCTCTTTTCACTAAGGGGTGAATCTTACCAGTCAATAATTACCACAGGTTTAACCAGATCTACAGGTTTATCCTTCATCAGCAGCAGAGCATCTTCAATCTTCTCAAAACCTTCAAACTTATGTGTAATCAGTTTACTTGGGTCATATTTTCCCGTCTGCACCAGGGAAACAAGTTTTTCCATTCTATTACGTCCGCCCGGTGTTAAGCCGCCATTGATTCTTTTATGCCCCATACCGGCAGCCCATTCCACTCGGGGGACTTTAATAAACTCACCGGAACCCAGGTAATTGACGCTGCCAATGCAGCCACCTGGTTTAAGCATTTTCACAGCCTGACTGAAAGTATCTACGGTACCGCCTGCAATACAAACCTTGTCAACTCCGGCACCGTTTGTCAAATCGAGTATTTGTTCCACAATGTCACCATTTTTGTAGTTAATAACCTCTGTTGCTCCGTACTCTTTAGCGATTTGAGCACACACCGGGCGTGAGCCAACAGCATAAATGTATGAAGCTCCCATTAGATTTGCGCCGGCAACAGCATTGAGGCCTACAGGGCCAATACCGATCACACAAACTGTATCGCCAATTTCAACTTCTGCCAGTTCAGCAGCATGAAAACCGGTAGTTGTCATATCTGTAATCATGACAGCCGCAACCGGGTCTATATCTTCAGGAAGATGAGCTAAATTGGCATCAGCTTCGTTAACATGAAACAATTCCGCAAAGCAGCCATCTTTAAAGTTAGAGAATTTCCAGCCACCAAGTGCTTCACCCGAGTGCATCGGAAATCCCCTCTGAGAATTAATGGAACCCCAATCTGGTGTAATAGCAGGAACGAGAACTTTGTCTCCTTTTTTGAAGTCTTTAACCAATGCACCGACTTCCATTATCTCACCAATTGCTTCGTGGCCTAAAATCATCTCGGTACGCTCGCCGATTGCACCTTCCCACACAGTGTGAATATCAGAAGTGCAGGGGGCAACAACTATTGGCCTTACCAGGGCATCTAATGGACCACACTGAGGTGCTTCCTTTTCTATCCACCCAGCTTTACCAATTCCCAACATTGCAAAACCTTTCAAGATCTCTCCTCCTCTCTCTTAATAAGAATCACGGTGGGCTACAGCTATCAGGAAACTGCACGCTGTTTTTTACCAACACCTCCTACCTGATGATTGCCCTGACTCCCCTGCGACGGACCTGCGGTCCTGACCACCCCGCAAAATTTAAGGGGAAGTCCCCCTTAACAACCCCCCAGCGGATAGGAAAAAGCAAATCAAGGTTGATAAAAAACCTATCCGCTAAAATAAAAAGACCGATAAAAATCAAGAATTCGCTGAGAATCCTTAATTTCTACCGGTCTTCTGCAAGCTAACAGAAAACTGCTAACTTTGTAGACTACCTGATTAGAATGAAAGTAGAAATCTACCTGCCAGTGGCCAGCTGCCAAGGCAAATAAACTTCACGTAGTTTTATTCAATTTTGCGATCAAATACCACCATGTGTGCCCAAGAATCAGTCTTTGGTTTCACGTCGAAAAAGTTACGGACTACAAGAGCATGGAATTTCTCCTGCAGTAATTGATTATAAATATCTAAAAACCGCCTGATTCCCTCCATACGGCTTGCCCGTACTGTTTCACAACCAGAAGGGGTTTGCGAAAGATATTTTTCTGCCTCTGATAAAAAGCCTTCGCCCCGTATAATAAACATATCCTCAAAGATATACGACTTGATAAAATCGGAACCTTTACCCACGGTTTCTTTTGAGTATTTTTGTACATAGATATTAATTTCATGCTGTAGTTGTTTTTTCTCAGCTTCACTTAAAGGTGTTATCTGCCCCTTTTTAGTCATTTTAATACACACCACACACTTGCTAAATTATTCACAAGTTGTATGTTAAAATATTCACAATTCAATTGTTATACTAATTATAATAGTCGTAACCATTTTATTTGTCAAGCTATCTTTTATACCAATTTTTGCTTCCCGGGCGGGCTTTACTCCTGCTGCTCTGAAGAAAAAATGCAACCCAAGCCCTGCTTGCAGAGGCTTGGGTTGCTGTTCCCTAATACTTTGCAGTTAAGAAGCAGACTAATCTTTGTTGATTAGGGCAGCCCGGGCCGCAGCCAGACGGGCAATGGGAACTCTAAAAGGTGAGCAGGAAACATAGTTCAGTCCGACCAGGTGGCAGAATTCGATTGATGAGGGATCCCCACCATGCTCGCCGCAAATACCAAGCTTAATATTCGGCTTAGCTGCACGGCCCTTTTCTACGGCTATTTTCACCAGGGCGCCGACACCTTCACGATCTAATTCGGCAAAGGGGTTCTCCGGCAGTATCTTTTGCTGCAGATAATCAAGGAGAAATTTACCTTCAGCGTCATCGCGGGAATAACCGAAAGTAGTTTGCGTCAGATCGTTTGTGCCGAAGGAGAAGAAATCAGCATGTTTAGCGATTTGATCAGCCGTTACACAGGCACGAGGCAGTTCAATCATCGTACCGACTTGATACTCAAACTTGGTGCCCGCTTCAGCCATCACATCCTCAGCAGCCTGCACCACCAATTCCCGCATTAACTCCAATTCTCTTTCCAGACCAACTAAAGGAATCATAACCTCCGGCACAATGGTTTTTCCTTCAGCCATTAAGGCAACAACGGCACGGAAAATAGCCAGGGCCTGCATGCGGTAAATCGCCGGGGTAACAATACCGAGACGGCAGCCACGATGACCTAGCATGGGGTTAAACTCGTGCAGGCTGCGTACTTTCTTTAATAATTCTTCTTTTTCACGCAGCTGCTGCGGGTCATGGCCGCGCTCTTTTAACAGCGTCACTTCAACCAGCAAATCTTCCAGATTGGGTAAGAATTCGTGCAGCGGCGGATCTAACAAACGAATGGTAACGGGTAGTCCGTCCATGGCACGGAAAATACCTTCAAAATCAGCCTGCTGGATCGGTAATAATTGGGCCAGGGCAGCTTCTCTTTCTTTGTCGTCTTTGGCCAAAATCATTTTTTGCACAATAGGCAGGCGGTCTTGGGCCATAAACATATGTTCAGTACGGCAGAGGCCGATCCCTGCAGCACCAAATTCACGTGCCTTGCGTGCATCTTCCGGGGTATCAGCATTAGCCCGAATCCCTAAGCGTTTAACTTCATCGGCCCAACTTAACAGCGTATTAAATTCATCCGTCAGTTCCGGAGCAATTAACTTCACCAGACCGGCAAAAACTTCCCCACTGCTGCCATCAAGGGAAATCAAATCACGTTCTTTAAAGACTTGCTCACCGACCGTCATCGTTTTAGCTAGCAGATCAATTTTAATTTCTTCACAACCGGCAACACAGCATTTACCCATACCGCGCGCTACTACAGCAGCATGGCTGGTCATGCCGCCGCGGCTGGTTAAGACCCCTTGTGCCGCTACAATACCATGGATATCATCCGGGGTAGTTTCGGGACGCACTAAAATTACTTTTACACCTTCGGCAGCTAAACGTTCC
>FZPS01000102.1_pt522 | contig 16659 bp, 14 predicted proteins | sample 1817821 | NCBI WGS metagenome assembly FZPS01 (sample SAMEA104158645, study PRJEB21678) | metagenome | place: Germany | collected 2015-04-21
GCCTTGGAATTAGTTTGAGAAAGATCTCCCTGTCTACATGCGGATTGATTCCCGGAATTGAAAGACTGGCAGATGAAAATTTGCCTGTTACCTTGTCGGTTTCGTTGCATTCACCGTACGATGGGGAAAGAAAAGAAATGATGCCTGTAAACATAAAGTATCCCATAGACCAGCTTATGGATGCTTGTAGGAAATATGTTGAAAAAACAGGTAGACGAATTACATTTGAATATGCTATGATATCCGGGGTGAATGATACTAAGACGCATGCTGAAGATTTGGTCAGACTTGTAAAAGGCATGCTTTGTCATGTCAACCTGATACCGGTAAACAAGATAGAAACCAGCAGATATGAAAGAAGCAGGGATGAGAATATAAGGAAGTTTGAGAAAATACTAAGCCTAAGCGGCATATCTGTAACTGTTAGGAGGGAACTCGGTCCTGATATTGAGGCTGCATGCGGGCAGCTTAGAAGGACAAAGGTGTAACATATGGTTTACTACGGAAAAAGCGATATTGGCCACAAAAGGCTATCAAATGAGGATTGTTACGGTTGGTATATTTGTGATGAGTGCGAGATGTCCTTCTTCATCATTGCTGATGGCATGGGAGGACATAATGCAGGCGATGTGGCAAGCAGCATGGCCGTAGAGAGCTTTCTTGATGCTGCAAGGAAATACAAGGGCAGCAAAACAAAAAGATCTGTGAGAAATTTCGCAATAAACACACTCAAAAAGATTAATTGCGCAATATATGATGCATCCAATGATAATTACAATTATGCAGGAATGGGAACTACTTCTGTAATCTCAATCATAACTCCAAACTACATCATTGTTGCCAATGTCGGTGACAGCCGTGCATATTTTCTTTCCGATAATGAAAGGAAGCAGCTTACCATCGATCATTCATATATTGAGTATTTAATAAGGAACGGCCTTCTTGACAGGGATCTGGCAAATGAACATCCCGACAGAAACATAATTACGAGGGCTTTGGGAATTGTACCCGAAATTGCAGTGGATACTTTCGAACTTACTTATAAAGAAGGAGATCTGTTAATAATGTGCTCGGACGGTCTCAATTCAATGGTAAGTGACGAGATGATATATAAAATTGCGAGCAAATACGAATCTCCCGAGGAGATTTGTGACAACCTCATTAATGAGGCCAAGAGAAACGGCGGAAACGACAATATAACCATAATTGTGGTCCGCCTGTAAATAATGGAGGTATGTGATGAACAACTCTATTGAGGGATTCATGCTAAACAAAAAATATAGATTAATAGAAAGAATCGGTCTTGGTGGCACTGCCATTGTGTTCAAGGGAGAGGATGTCAGGACTGGTGAAACTGTTGCCATAAAGATATTGAAGGAGGAGTATGCCCAGGATGAGGAATTCATAAGGAGGTTCAGAAAGGAAGCTGAAGCAGCCATGAAACTGAACCATCCTAATATTGTATCTGTAAAGGATATTGGGCAGGATGGCAACGTAATATACATCGTAATGGAATATGTGGACGGAGTCACATTAAAAGACTATATCGATGCCATGCAATACATATCATGGCAGGACACTCTGGTAATAGCAAAACAGATTCTTGAAGCTGTGGACCATGCTCATGAAAAACAGATAATACACAGGGATATAAAGCCCATGAATATAATGGTGTCGGATTCTTCCGACATAAAACTAACCGACTTTGGCATAGCAAGAGCGGTAAGCAATTCAACGATACAGGCAAACGATAACAGCGCAGGAAGCGTGCACTACTTGTCGCCTGAACAGGCAAGAGGCGGTTTTGTCGACGAGCGCTCAGATATTTATTCTATAGGAATTACATTGTACGAGCTCATTACCGGTGTGGTACCTTTTGATGGGGATTCCCATATTTCAATTGCCTTGAAACACTTGGACGGGAAGATAATTCCTCCAAAGGAAGTGGATCCTGAAATACCAAAAGGTGTCAACGACCTTATAGTCATGGCAACAAGGAAGGATCCGGGCAAACGGTTTCAGTCTGCAAGAGACATGCTTTCCAGGCTTTACAAGGTTATTGAAAATCCTCATCATTCCTTTTTGGACGAGGAATATGAACCTGCTTACGAGCCGGTCGATACGGCACTGATGGAAAATGCCGTAAGAGAAGTGGATGAAGTTGAGGAAGTGGCCGCAGAGCCGGAATATCCTTATGTCAATACCGCAGAGATTGTAAGAAGCGTGACTATGAAAACCATCACTTACATCATTTCAATCCTTGCGGGCATTGTTGTTGTCATATTCATAGCAGGCCTTACAAGCCGTATGAATGCAAATATTAACGGCCTGGTTTCAGAAAAGTATGTTATAGAGGATTACGTTGGTCTGCGAGCGGATGATGTTGTTCCCATACTAAAGGAGTATGGAATAAATGTTGTTCAGAATATTGTAAATGATGACATTCTTCCTTCCGGGTATATTGTCTCACAGAATGTAGAGGCAGGAACATCCATCAAGAAGGGCGACAAGCTTCAAATTGAGGTGTCCGGCGGAGAAGGCGATTTTGTTCTTGAAGACTATAAAAACGAAGACTACAGACTTGTGGAACAGGCTCTTGAATCAAAAGGAGTGCATACAGAAATAAGGGAGGTTACCAGCAACTCGGTGGATGCCGGCAAGATTGTCCGTACGTCTCCTGTGGCAAACACTATTGTTTCCCCCGGGGACACTGTAATTCTGTACAAGAGCATTGGAATTATGAGCAAGAAGGTAACTGTTCCAAACCTGATAGGTCTAACACTGGAAGAAGCCATGGAAGAGTTGGAGAGGCTTAATCTTAAAACAGGAAAGGTATATCCGTTTCCTGATTCTGATATAACGGATTTGTTCCCTGATCATACTCCTGCTCCAACACCAACGCCAACACCAACAATTCCTGTAGAGACTGAAACTCCAACACCTGAACCACCCGAAACGGAGGAGCCTGAATCAACGCCAACACCTCCTGAAACGGAAGAGGAAACACCAACGCCTACTTCGACGTATGAAGAGGAGTTTTTCAATATATTCAACACTCCGGAACCAACGGAAGGTACACCAGAACCAACAGAACCGACTCCGGAGCCGACGCCCACCAAGGACCCAAGCAGGATTTATGCATCGGACAAGGTGGTGTATCAGTACCCTGCTCCTGGAACAACTTTAAATGAGCACGAGTTTGTTGACTTGTATTTTTATGATTTTGAGAGCCTTAGGGAGTATGAGGAATGTATCCTTCTTTATCCTTATGGTATTGTATCAGGAAGAGTGCATGTCAGAATTGACAGCACTCCTGCAGACGGACTTCTCTCAATCCTGGTAGACGGCCATTTTGACGAATCCGACTTCCCGATAAAGTACATGGTGCCAAAGTCTTTCAGGGGAAAGACGAAGGTCGTAATCAGACTTAACAGAAATCCTTACATGGAACAACACGTATGAGAGAAGCAGTAATTGTAAAGGGAGTCGGAGGTCTGTATACGGTAAGGAAAGATGGAAAACCATATGTCTGCAGGGCAAGAGGGATATTCAGAAAAGAAGCATTAACTCCTGTAATAGGGGATTATGTTGAGATTTCGGAAATAGATGAGGAAAAGATGGAGGCGGTCATTGACGAGGTCTTTGAGAGAAGAAACAAGCTCGTCCGCCCCAGTGTTGCTAATGTTGATCAGCTAGCTATAGTAATTGCTCCAATTTTTCCAAAACCTGATTTCCTCCTTATAGACAGACTCATTATTACCGCCTTGTACAAGGGCATAACTCCGATTCTTGTAATTAACAAGTCGGACCAGGACAGGCTTGCTTGCGATGAAATACGTAAAGAGTATAAACATGCACTTCAAAGCATTGTCATTACCTGTGCCATTACAGGAGAAGGCATCGAAGAGCTTAAGAGTCTTTTAGAGGATAAAATAACTGTAATGTGTGGCCAATCAGGTGTGGGCAAGTCAACTATTCTTAACAGTATTCTAGAGACACAAGTCATGGAGACGGGAGATATCAGTGACAAGACCAAAAGAGGAAAACACACGACAAGGCATTCTGAAATGTTTTCGCTTAAGGAGATGGATGGCTACGTTATAGATTCTCCTGGTTTCAGCATGTATGAGCTGGGTGAAATTGCACCGATAGAGCTGCAGAAATATTATCCTGAACTGGATGGAAAAACATTCTGTAAATTCCAGGACTGCAGCCATACCAAAGAGCTTGGATGCATGGTGGATGAGCTGATTGAAAATGGCCTATTTCCTGAAGGAAGGTATGACAGATACAAATACATTTACGAAGAGCTTAAGGAAAAGGAGCTCAACAAGTACAAATAGCTAATGAAAGGATGATTTTATGATTAAAATAGCACCCTCCATACTTTCGGCGGATTTTGCTATGCTGGGGGATGAGATAAGGAAGATAGAGGAAGCTGGAGCGGACATGGTCCATATTGACGTAATGGATGGTCATTACGTGCCAAACCTTACCATTGGTTTGCCGGTTATAAAGTCCATAAGAAAGATAACGAAACTGCCTTTTGATGTCCACCTTATGATAGACAATGCAGAGCGATATCTGGAAGACTATCATGCAGCCGGAGCAGACATAATTACTGTACATGTGGAAGCGGTAAAACATATACACAGGGTAGTGCAGAGCATTCACAAACTGGGTATAAAAGCGGGAGTGGCTTTGAATCCCGGAACTCCTTTGTGCATGGTGGAGCCGGTTTTGGAAGATGTGGATATGATACTTCTTATGAGCGTAAATCCCGGCTTTGGCGGTCAATCATATATCCACTCCGTTACCGACAAGATAAGGGAACTTAGAAGAATGCTTAATGAGAGAAATCTCAATACGGATATACAGGTTGATGGAGGCGTTGATGCAGTAACTGTAAAAGATGTGATTGAAGCAGGCGCAAATGTTATTGTTGCAGGGTCTGCAGTTTACAAAGCTGAAGATACAAGAGAAATAATCTCAGTATTGAGAAATGGGGGAAAGTAAAATGATATCCAAAAAGGTGGAAGATAACCTGCAAAAAAGCTCATGGATTAGGGCTATGTTTGAGCAGGGCATGCAGCTTAAGAAACAGTTTGGAGAAGAAAATGTGTTTGACTTCTCTTTGGGAAACCCTGATCCCGAACCCTCTGAAGGCATTCTTGCCACTATGGAGAGTCTAGTCAGGGTACCGGGAATCCATAAGTACATGTCCAATGCAGGTTTCCAGGATGTAAGGGAAAAGGTGGCTGAACACGCATCAAACGAAAGTCAGGTTGAGGTGACGGCAAATCATGTTGTCATGGTTAATGGTGCTGCAGGTGGCTTGAATGTGGTTTTAAAGTCAATACTTAATCCGGGCGATGAAGTAATTGTAATTGCCCCATATTTTTCTGAATATAAATTCTATACCGAGAATCACGGCGGTGTTGTTGTGCCTGTTCCTGCACAAGCAGGCTCCTTCAATTTGGATGTAGAAGCTATAAAGAATGCAATAACAGATAAAACAAAGGCAATAATACTGAATTCTCCAAACAATCCGACAGGTACGGTTTACGATGAGAAAACATTAAATGACTTGAGTAATGTTTTGGATGGTGTCGGACATGCTGTCTATGTAATATCGGACGAGCCTTATGCGAAGATTGTATATGACGGGGTTTGCGTTCCTGCAATACTTAAGATTTTTAAAAACTCCATAGTCATAAATTCATTCAGTAAATCCTTGGCTCTTCCAGGAGAAAGAATAGGATTTTGTATAGTGAGTCCAAATTGTGAAGATGTAAACCTCTTGCTTCAGGCAATGATTTTTGCCAACAGAACTCTAGGTTTTGTAAATGCTCCATCATTGATGCAGAGAGTGATAGCCGAACATCTGGACGAGGTGGTAGGTCTTGAAGAATACAAGGCAAAGAGGGATGCGCTTTACGATGTTCTTGTCGATGCGGGTTTTGAATGCAGAAAACCAGAAGGCGCCTTCTATATGTTCCCCAAATCCCCGATTCCCGATGACAGTGAGTTTGCAAAAGAAGCTCTTAAGTACAACATTGTGCTGGTGGGAGGTACAGGTTTTGGGTACCCAGGCTATCTAAGGCTTTCATATTGCATAAGCATGGATACTATAGTTAATTCCAGAAAAGCCTTCAAGGAACTTATGAAAAAATACAGATAATTGATCTCTTAATATATTTTGCGCTCCTTGTTCCATGTTTGTTAATATGTTACAATACCTTTAAATTAATGAGTATGGAACTGGGGGTTTTTTTATGGTAATAATCAAACGCATCTTCAGCATTCTGCTAAGTATTTCAATATTTGCTACAGTTGTAGGCTGTACAACAGAGGAACCTAAACCCAAGCCAAGGGACACCAGCAACGATACAAGATTGTCAAAATCGATGGTCTACGCAAATACGATTGCAAACACGGTCCAGGCATACTACACAACTCCTGACAGGGACAGTTATACCATTGCCAACACGCAGATGAAACTGGTACATGAGCTGGGTTTTGCAGGAGAAAAGAACGTTTCAAAACTTCAAACGTTAAAAGGTAAAACTTATATTGAAAATTCATTGGACGTCTTTATTGAAAACAATGAAGGGCGAAGATATTATGCAAGCAAGTCTCCTTCATCAGGAAGAATGAACACTACCAGATTAGGCTTCTATTACTACGAGAGCCATATCAGGGAACTGGGGTTTTCAACAGACGAGGGTGAACTGGTAGGCAATAAGGTGGATATAACGGGACTTGATTCAAAAGATTGGAAAGTACATCAAATGGAGAGTCCTGTCTACAACAATGGTGTAATTTTAAAGGTAACAAATACTCATGATCCGTATGTATCCAGGTCAGGTCTGAATATTGACAATACAAAGTATAACGGTATAGAAGTGAAGATGAAGGTTGATGGAGCGGCTCAAGTTGCGGAAGTTTACTACTTCACTGCTGACAAGGGCAATTTCAATGCGGAACAGCGCCTCTCTTTTCAGGTAAAAAATGATGGCAAGTTCCATACATACGTTTTGGATTTGGCGGGAGCAGGAGAATACAACGCTCCTTTGAAGGGAATACGTTTTGACATAGGAAGCGCTGTTGGCGATGTAATTACAATAGAATATGTAAAAGCGATTCAGACATCAACAAGAGTTGTGCCTTTTAAACTGGACAAAACCTTTCATACATATCCGGACAAACTCCATCAGGAGTTCAGGGTAATTGCAACAAGCGAAGCTTCCAATATTCAAAATGTTGGATTTGAAGCGGCGTTTGATAAAAAGAATGTGGCCAAAATCCAGTTCAGGGACAAAAACGGTGTGGGTAGCGACATTTCCAAAATGGACAGTGAGTCTGTGGAATACGTGGCGTTTGATATCAAAAAGGTGGGTGTTATTGGATTCATAGTTCCGTCAGACGGCAGCACCAAGTCAGTTGTTGTGACGGAAGAAGGTTCGAAGTATGTGCTTAGGCAATACGCCAACCTAACCAAGAACTCATTCAAGAGAATGGATGAAGAATCCTTTGGAAACAGACTATACACCGACACTTCCCATTCTTTTGACGGGATTGATAAAGCAGCAAACCTGGAAAGAAATCCTCTTAATGATATTAATGTTCTGGATTCGAACGCCAATGCAAGATTCGCTCATTATGATCATTTAAGAGGAGCATACAGGTTCACCATGGATGGTTCCAATTTCAATAAGGCATATTACAGAGAACCTGACACACATTATACTGCGACCATAAAGATTAAATCAGACGGCAATGACAGGGACTTCTACATCTGGATGAACACGGATGCAGGCGGTCTTGAATGCGCAGGTCTTTTGGATGATACAAAAACCCTTATACCGATTCCAATGCAGGTTTGCAAAAACTTCAAAGGCGAGATTGAGGAGCCGTTTTACGACCCAATTGATCCTGCATACGGTGACACATTTTTCCCGTTGAGACTTAATGCAAACGAGGAAGCGGAGTTTACCCTTTTGAATCTCTATCAGAATTGGGGCAACTATCCTTTGAAACAATTGTCCTCCATCCAGTTCCACATCTCTTATTACCACCTCTCAACGGGTGTCACGGAATCAAACTGCATAGCTCCATATTTTGTATACGGCAAGGACGGCTGGACTCTGCCTGACTTCAGAGGAGCTAGCGGAATAATGTGGGATAGCCAGCCACAGTTCAACTCTGTGGGCAGGTTGTACTTTTTATCTTATCAAAAAGACAGAAATATTGGCAGCGAGTATACCGGAAGCCATATTCGCTGTGCAGGGCAGACTTATGTAGACATGGACTACAGCTATGTTTCCGACTGCGGTTCATATAAATACACATTAAGACATGTGGAATTCCCTCAATTGGATGAAAACAGAACGTACTACTCTCTGTCGCTGGAGTTCTTGAAGAATCTGACCATTGACAATGTGAGGGAGGACTTTACCATTTTTGCCTTTGATGGCAGATTTACATATTTCAAGCAGACCGGCTATCTTGACAAAGACAATAATCCAAAGGTGGAAAGAGTTGATACTCTGGCGCCGGGTTCAAGGATTTTCACACTGGGAACAGAGAATCCATACTTTTCGTATTTTGACCTGCATAATGGCGAGAATGTCATGAACTTCGGATTCATACTGAAAAGCAGCAACATTACAATAGGTGGAAAGAAGTTCAAGGGCAACTTTGCATACAGGGATTCTTTTGATGGCAACCTGAACACGGGAGCGATTTCTCTGGATCTGGGCAAGACTACCTTCAAGAAGGGTGACAAGATTCAGATGGATTTCATTCTGCTTCCATATGGTTCACACAACGACAAGCATGATGACAATGTAAGGATGGTAAGAGAGGACTCGGCACTTAATCCTTTGAAGATAGAGGCTATTACAGGCACCGTCGTGAAGGATGCCTACATACCAAGGATAAAGTGCGAGAACAACAGGGCTGAGTTCAGAATAACCGGTGGAAGGAACAACAATGTAGTGTGCGTGGACGGCTTTACAAACATAAAGAAGCCGAACATATACGAGCTTGTGGATGGAGAATATGTGCCCTATGAATACTCGGTTCATGAGTATGACGGATATTCAGTCCACTTTAACATGGACGGAACCTACAGCTTCTCGTTTGTGTTCGAGATGGAAAGTCCGTCCACTGAAAGAGTTTTCAAGATTGAGAACTAGCTTCCTGGGGCTTAACCACAATGCTTTTGTGGTTTGTGTAGCTTACCATGCCGGGTTTTGATTTTGGTATTTTTCGCACATGTTTGACTCGTGTGAAGTCGACGATAACATTGGTTGAGGTACGATGACTGCTGTAAAAGGCGGCATACGCTGCAGCTTCCTCAATAACTTTTTGAGTAACAACACCATTCTTTGCTCCTGTTCTCACTATAACGTGGGAACCAGGAGCATCTTTTACGTGCAGCCACAAGTCGTTCTGGGAGGCAAACCTGAGCGAAAGCTCTTCGTTTTGCTTGTTGTTTCTGCCAATATATATGTCGTAACCTTCTTCTGAAACAACATGAATGGGTTTTGATTTTGTTTCTAACTTCTTTGCTGTTCTGCTTTTAGTTTGGAATTTTACATATCCGCCTTCATATAGCTCCTGTCTTATGTCTTCCAAAGTTTCAAAATCGGTAGCATTCTCAAGATGGGTTTTAACATTCTCAAGGTAAAAGAGTTCGTTCTTTACCTCTTCAAGGAGGTTTAATGCGTTCTCATACGAGCTCTTTAGCTTTTTGTACCTGTTAAAATACCTGTTTGCATTGTTTTTTATACTTCTTTCCTCGTCCAACTCTATCTTTACATGGATTGGCGGGTCTTCGTAGTAGTTTAAAACTTCCGCATATTTACCTTCCTTAAGGTTGTATATATTTGAAAATAGAAGCTCTCCGTATATTCTATACTTGTCATAATCGGCTGCTTCTCTTATGGTTTCTTCATGTATAGCAAGTTTTTTCGTGTTTCTATCAATTGCCGTATTGACGCTTTTTAGAATATTTGCTCTGATCGCGTTAAGTTTTTCATCTATGTCCTTCTTTGTATAGTACTCATCCAGCATTAGATTCACAGTGCTGAACAAGACTGTTCTTTCTCCATGAGCAACAGAAAGAACATGGAAATCCACCTTGTCTCCATGGATTATTGCAGGAGAGTATTTCCTTTCTTTTATGTTATTCGTTGTTTCCGTTATCGTTTCTTTCAGTCTAAGTTTATCACAATCTGTTAGATGTGAAATGTTTTTAAAAGGATCCACCTCCGCATTGTTGCAAATTGCCATGGCCAGGAAAGGACTGAACCCCCATATGCAGTTTACAAGATGCTTGTCCAATCTTTGTGCTGGCTTTTCGTTGAAAAGTTTTTCAAAATCTATGAATTCCGGGCTTTGCTTTTCCATCTGCGGAGGCAGAACATAAGGACGCAGCGGAAGGACTTCCCTTACACTGCTAATATTTGCGTCTACATGCTTTATTGAGTCTATGATTGTTTTGGAATCGTTTACGAGAATTATATTGCTGTGCCTTCCCATTATTTCAACAACCAGGTGCTTCTTTACAAGATCGCCCATTTCATCCGTTTTTACAATGGTAAGAGTTATGATTCTATCGTATCCTGACTGGGTTATGTCCACAACTCTTCCGCCCTGAAGATGCTTTCTCAGCACCATGCAGAAAGGTGGTGGATTCATAGGATTTTCTTTCTTCCCGATTGTAAGATGAAGTCTGGGGTAGGTGGCGTTTGCGCTGGCAAGCAGCCTGAATCTTTCCCCCATGGAATGTATGAGTAAAGTTATTTCATCTCTCTCCGTTTGGTAAACTTTTTCTATTCTTCCTCCTGCCAGCAGTCCTGACAATTCCCATACTGCTGCGTTTGCGACTATCCCATCATAGGGCATGTTTCCAACTCCTTTAATAACTTGTACAATATATGTTACCATAATGCATACTTTTGTACAAAGCAAAAACGTTCTTGAAAAGAACCATTTTTTGTGTTGTGGATAAAGTCAAACGTATGGTATAATTAATTGTGCGCAAGACAAGTATTATTTGGAGTGTTAATATTGAAATTGTTCAAATTTTTAGATTTTACAAAAGACGGAAAAGGTATAGAAAAGGACGCTCCTCAGAAAAGAGCATTTTTTAGGTTTTGGAGCAGATTCTGGGAAAAAAGATATAGGTTAATCGGTGCGAATTTTTTGTATTTGCCCAGCGCAATAATTTCTCTTTTTGTTGCAACATTGGTATTCCTGGTTGCGGCATCTTTGTTTGTGACGCTTGAAGGTTCGGACAATGCCATTTCACAGTTCCTTCAGAACAGGGAATCCGCAACGGAAATGGCAAGGCAGACAATAATTATTGTAATAGCATTTACAGCAATCATAACCACTGTTGTTCCGATTTTTGCAGTTGGTCCTTTCTACGCAGGATTTACATACCTGCTCAGAAGTATTGTCACGGAGAATCCTGTATTTCTGTGGCATGATTTCAAAACAAAGGCAAGAAGCAATTTCAAACTAGGATTGAAAGTGGGGCTGACAAACTTTGTGGCAGGTTTTTTCCTTATGGTGGATGCGGCAGCTTACATGGCAATCAGCAACAACAGTCAGGGACAGTTTTCCAATGTACCTTCCTTCATACTGTTTATTGCAATTGCAGTTATCCTGTTTTTGTCGCTTCTTCTTATGATGGTAAATTTATATGCATACCCCATCATGGTTACCTTCAATGTCACGTACAAACAGCTTTACAAGAATGCAATTATACTGTCATTGATAAGGTGGATACCTAACCTTTTGATACTCATATTGAATGCGGTATTGATTGCTCTGCCGTTCCTGTTTATGTTTGGCAATTCTACCTTGGTAATACCCACGGTTTTGTATATATTTATCACTCCTGCATTTATTGGGTTCTTAAACAACTTTTACGTTAATAATACTATTAAAAAGTATCTCATAGATAACGAAAGCGCAGACAAATCCAAAGAAACTACAAAAGAAGCGGAAGGGGATGTCATTTAACATGATGAAAAAAGATGGTCTCGATGCAAGAAGCATTATCATGCTAGTGGTAATCGCCATACTTATTATCATAATTGGATTTTTAGTCTATCTTTACTATTTCGGGGACAATGTGCCCTGGCTTGCCAGGAAAAACCCAAGTGAAACTCCAGGTGTTACAGAAACTCCGGAGCCCACTGCCACGGAGGAACCTGCACCAACTCCATATCCTGTAAACAAGGAAGGAAACACCATTAAGGAGAGGTTTCCTGTTCCTGAGGGATATGAAAGAGTTCCTGTAGAGCCAGGCAGTTTTGCTGAATTTTTAAGAAATCATCCTCTTAAGAACTATGGCGTGCCTGCATATACGTATGAGGGAATTATAAATGAAGAGGCAAGCATTCAAGGCGTATTCAACCAGGATATTACTCCAAGGGATCTGCAGCAGTGCGCTGATGCCATAATGAGGCTATGGGCTGAATACCTTTATGAACGTGAGGAGTACGGCAGAATATCGTTTAACTTCCTAAGCGGTTTTGAATGCGACTACGTATCCTGGGCTAGCGGCAAGCGTGTGAAAATTGATGGAAACGAAGTTTCATGGGTTGAAACCGATGCTGGCGAAGATTACAGTTACGAGACTTTCAGAAAATATCTTGATATGGTGCATGCGTATGCAAACACAACTTCACTGCAAATGCAAATGACTCCCGTTCAGGTCAACCAGCTTTCCATCGGAGATGTGTTTATCATGACAGCGCAGCAGATGAGCAATGACTATGGGCACGCAGCAATTATTGTCGACATGGCGGTCCACAAGGAAACCGGAGAGAAGATATTTCTTGTGGCCGAAGGAAACATGCCTGCAACCGAGACGTATATTGTTCTTAATGATGACGAAATGATGGGTGCATGGCACGAACTAAACAATAATTTTGAGTTTGTTAAGAATGAGTGGGTATGTCCTGCCCAGTTTATCAGGAGGTTTGGATGAGTCGCAAGAGAAGATTTGTAATTGCTGCAGCCTTATGTGCTGCGGCAGTTTTTTTATTCTTTATCTTTGTCAAATTTCATGCTCCAAAGCAGGAGAAGTACATAAACAAATCCGGTAATACGATAAGTACCAGGTTCAAGGTGCCTGAAGGGTATGAAAGGGTTAAGACCGAGGAAGGCTCTTTTGAATATTACCTTCAGAATTTACCTTTGAAGAAATATGGAAGTAAGGCATATCACTACAATGGGAAAATAAACAGGAATGCACCTGTATATGGTGTTTTTGACAATGAGATAACTCCTAAAAATCTGGAGCAGTGTGCGGATGCCGTGATGCGTCTTTGGGCGGAATACTTGTACTACAGGGGAGAGTATGACAGGATAAAATTCAATTTTGTCAACGGCTTTGAGTGCGATTATGTAAGCTATGCAGAAGGCAACAGGCTGCATGTGGATGACAAGATATGCTACTGGTACAAGGATGCTGAAGAAGACTATTCCTATGAAACCTTCAGGCGTTACATGGATTTGGTGCATAACTACGCAAACACCACATCGCTTCAAAAGCAGGCGGAACCAGTTTCTTATGAGGATATTCGTATTGGCGATATATTTGTAATGACTGCATCCCAGATGAATAAAAGTCTTGGGCATGCAGTCATCGTGGTGGACATGTGCGTCAATAGAGAAACGGGGGAAAAGCTCTTGTTAATTGCGGAAAGCACTACTCCCGCTTCCGAAACTTATGTGGTAACAGACAGGGAAGGCAATGTGTGGATTAGGCTTGATGAATTTGGCGCTCTCCACACGTCCACATGGAGCTGTCCGGGGGAGTTTCTAAGACGACTGAAATAATTTAAGTGTTGCTCTTGCAGAAAACGTGTTTTCCAATGGTAACAACAATTGGAAGTGATCTTATCCACTTGTTGGTTGCTGTTTGAGGATTGTAGTAGTAAAGGCAACCGTAGGTGGGGTCCCAGCCGTTCAAGGCATCTCTTGCTGCATTGTATGAGCTTTGATCCGGCTGCAGGTTTATCTGTCCGTCTGCTACAGCGTCAAAGGCACCAGGCTGGTAAATGACGCCTGCTATTGTTTTGGGGAAGCGGCTGTCTTTGGTTCTGTTGATGATAACTGCAGCAACGGCAACTTTGCCTGTATAAGGTTCGCCTCGTGCTTCTCCGTAAATTGCTCTTGCCAGAAGCTCTACATTCTGCTGGTATGAACCTTGATTTGAAGAAGCTGAAGAGAATATTCCCATGGCACGCAAGGTTTGTGGTCCTGCGATACCGTCTACTCTCAAGCCGTTCTTTCTTTGAAAATATCGGACGGCGCTTTCAGTCTGGGGTCCGTAAATTCCATCTACGTTTCCTTTGTAATATCCCCATCTCTTAAGTTTTCTCTGTATAGATATGACTTCCTGTCCTCTTGAACCTCTTCTTGATAGGACATCAATATCTTCTTCGTTTTTTGCATGGTCGAAGACAGTTTCATAGTTTGCAATATCTTTGCCTTCTTTTTTAAAATATATTATTGTTCCCAAAAAACCTATTGTAAACGACAAAACGAATAAAAGGTTCAGTAGTTTCAGTGTTTTCCTGGACAATGACAACACCTCTTTTTCTTTTTTGTTAGTATTTATCATCTAATAGAAATTAATGCATTGGATGATATGGAAATATATTGTTGTTTAATTATGTGGTTGCAATTTATTCATGAAATAGATATAATTTACACATATAGAATAAACGGAGGTCGAGTTATGAATCGAAAATTATTTGCTTTTCTTTTAACGCTTTTGTTGGTAATGGCTCTTGTTTTTACAGCATGCGACGTAAAAGACAAGAGTCCGAAAGAAACACCGGAACCTACCGATACTGCAACCAAGGCGCCAACACCGGAACCAACTCCAACCCCTACACCCAAACCTACGGTGGAACCTATTTCCGAAGAGAAAAAAGGCGTGCCACAGGAAGACGCAGAAGTATTATTCAAGGATACTTTTGATGAGGACAACTTGGAACAGTATCTGTTAAAACAAGGTGAGTTCATGATTGTTGAAGATGGAAGGCTTCTCATACCTGAAAACTGGTCCGCTTACATACCAGATGTTACATATGACTTGGGAGTTGACCACAGCCAATATGAGATGTCGGTTAAATTCAAGGCGGAAGAAGGAGGGGATTCAAATCCCTGGGCATCTTTGTTTATTGGGTGCCGTGGTGATGCTACCACACCCATTGCAACCAGCAACGGTTATTTCTGGGTTGCATTCAACTTTACTAACAAGGCATTTGTTTATCCAGGGGGAGGCGGCCAGTATGAAGGAGATGCCTGGAATCTTAGATATTTCGAAATCGAACTTCCTGAAGATTTTACAGAGGATCACACGGTTACGGTGGTTGATTGCGGAGATGTTATTGCCTACTACATGAACACTGAAGAAGAGGACTACTATCTGATACTAAAGGCTACCTTCGAGGGTGATGAAATTGTCATTTTTGGCAATGATGGCAGTGAGATATGGCGAGAGACGAACATGATTGCCGATACCGGGATGTTTATGTTCTTCAACCATTACTGCAACTCTTCGGTAGACGAGATAGTTATTAAAGGCTTGAAGTAATTGGTATTCTTGCATCTGATGAACGGAGGTCTTTAATGAAACGAAAACTATATCTTTTTCTTTTATCACTATTGGTGGTTGCTGCTTTGGTTTTTACAGCATGTGACAAAGAGGATACAGGACCGAAGGAAACACCCGAGCCTACTGAAGTTGCAACCAAAGCGCCTACACCAGAACCGACTCCAACCCCAACACCAAAACCAACGGTGGAGCCCATTCCTGAAGACAAGAAGGGATTTCCTCAGGAAGATGCGGAGGAGCTTTTCAAGGACACTTTTGACGAGGAGGATTTTGGCAACTACCTCACTCTGCAAGGAAGTTATATGGCCGTTGAAGATGGCAAGCTGATAATTACAGAGCATTGGTCGGCCTACAGCCCGATAGTGGATTATCAGCTGGGTGTTGAGCACAGCCAGTATCAAATGTCGGTTACATTCTCTGCTTCTTCTGGCACAAGTCCATGGTCTTCGCTGTTTGTTGGATGTCGGGGACCGGAAGGTAACGTCACTATTGCAGACAAGATAGGATACTTCTGGGTTGCTTTTAACAAGGATGCAAAAGCCCATGTCTATCCTGGAGGTGGAGGAGTGTATCATGGGGAGCAGTGGAATCTGAAGTATTTTACCATTGATCTGCCTGAGGATTTTACAGAGAATCATACCGTTACGGTAGTCGATTGTGGTGATATTATTGCATATTACATGAACACTGCGGAAGAGGACTATTACCTTATTCTAAAAGTCACATTTGAAGGTGAGGAACTGGTCATTCATGACCATGATGGTAATGAGATTTGGAGGGAAGAAAACATGCTGCAGGAGGAGGGATCCTTCCTGTTTTTCAACCACTACTGCGCATCACTGGTTGATGAAATTGTTGTGAAGGGATATAAATAATTTTATGAAAGTGCCGGTATTTGCCAGCTTTTCTTGTTGGCATTTTTCGTAAAAAGGAGTATAATTATATTGCAAATATGGACGAAAAAGCACTTTTACAATTATAGAAAGGGTGATGATTGACATGAA
>FZPS01000155.1_pt60 | contig 16658 bp, 14 predicted proteins | sample 1817821 | NCBI WGS metagenome assembly FZPS01 (sample SAMEA104158645, study PRJEB21678) | metagenome | place: Germany | collected 2015-04-21
TTCGATATCGATCGGAGGTACTTCATATTTGATTGCCGGAGAAATGATGTTTCCCCTGGAAACATCCAGCACATCTACACCTTCTTCTTTGGCCAGTTTACAAAAATCGATAACTTCCTCGATCGTTAATCCATTCTCCAGGTAATCGTCATGTGCACCAATCCTGATAAAGAGGGGCATATCTTCAGGGATGTTCTCTCTTACCGCGCAAATGACTTCTAATGGAAATCTTGCACGATTTTCAAAACTTCCTCCATATTCGTCTTCTCGATGGTTAATCCCACCCGACAGGAAAGAATGAGGAAGATAGTTGTGTGCCATATGAATTTCAACACAGTCAAAACCGGCTTTTACTGCACGCTTTGCTGCTGCTCCGTATGCTGCCACAACTTCCTTGATTTGTTCTATTGTCATACCGGGAATTGTGATCTCCGGACTGACCGGCATGTCACTTGCAACAAGCATCAATGCGGTCGGATCCATTCCTACGGCAATACTGCCTTGCCATAATTGAAGACCTGCCTTCCCTCCAGCAGTATGGATCACGTCGGTTAATTCCTTAAGTCCTTCGATGTATTTATCCTCTGCTATAGACAAAAATCCTCTGGGCGCTGCCGGTTCTATGTTCCCAACGGAATTGATACAAAGTGTACTTTGGCGAAAACGACTTGAAATGCCTTGAAATAAGGCTTTTGATGACTTCGTACTAATTAATTTTACCACGTTTCCCGCTCGCATAATTTCATTATAGAGGGTTTTGATGAGATAATCATCGGCGTATTTGCACCCCCCTCACGAGCCAAAAGGCAAATCGTTAAAAAGTGCAAGTTCGTTAAATTGTGCAAATAAAAAAGCCCTGTAGTCCAAACTTCAGTAGCTTGAACCACAGGGCAAATTTTGTGCTTAGATTTTCTTCACTCCGTCCAGAGGAACCCAGGATGCAATGCCGTCCGGCCAGCCGAGCAGGACTTTGTCCTTTTCAATCTGTGAGACGGTATGCGTCCGCTCCTTGACCCAGCCGGGGATAGTCTCTCCGGTTGCATAACGAGAAGCCGTGATTTTTACTTTGTCACCCACCTTCAGATAGGCTGACACAGGAAGTCTCAGCTTCTGCCCGGCATAGATGATATTCGAGGTCAGGCCATTTAAGAGCTTAATTTCCGGATAGCGGCTTCCGTCACCAAGATAGGTTTTAGCAATCTTCCAGAGACTGTCACCGCTCTTGACGATATGAATCTGTCCGGTTTCAGAAGATACGTTTTCTTCCTTTGGATAAATCTTCGTGCCATTTTCGGCAAAAACGAAATAGCCTTTGTTCTCATCCACTTTTTTCTTAGCATTGGCGAGCACCTTATATGCTCCGAGCTGACTTTTCTTATCTGCCCAGGACTTGCGCACCCGGTAGTAACCTTCTGTGAGCTTTGCCGGATGACCCTCGCTTGGAGCAGGCTTAGGCTTTTCCCCGCTTCCAGCCGTACCCATCAGGGCTTTCACTTCACGTCTGAAATCATCCATGCTCTTTCCAAAGCGAGAGAACCAGTGCCGTGGGTCGCCGTGATTGGAAGCAATCCCGCGCTGATGTCCCTCATAGTGGCCGATGATTACGCCGTCCTTCATGGGATCGAGTTTGTACAGTTTACAGAGATACGCGCAAAGCTCCGCCGCTTCTTTCCAGACAGCCTTCAGATAGCTTTCGTCATTCAGACCGTCTTCGCAGATCTCAAAGCTGGTGTGGGTATTGTTCGCCGCACCGCCGGCGTGCCAGCCCCGGTGATCCCAGGGAAGCGTCTGGTAGGTGGCGATTGTGCCATCCTGTAGCTTCCCGATAAATCCATGTACACAGACTTGTCTGTCCATCGGCTGGTTCCAGTGGTTATTGTATTGATTCTTCCCGAGCTTACCGTCATCAGGGCCGACGTAGCGTTTCAAGTAGGGATTGTTTGCACCCGTCGAGTGCACCATAATGCCCTGCACTTTAATCTTTTGTCCTGCCTTGTAGCAGGCGTTTTCCGTGAAAATCAGTTTATTCAGATTCATCTTTGTCCTCCTCATTAATTGCTTCCAGCATATTTTTCAGAGCCTTTGGAATCGGCAGTCCCAGATGCGCCGCATTTTCCAGAATGGAAATGCCCTCGTTAGAGAGATAGAAAAAGATGACGGCGGTTCTGATGGCGCTGCCGTCTTTTAGAACAGCGGTGTCGAGGATGTTCCCGATACCGACCAGTGTGAAGATCAAGACCTTTCTAGCGATTCCTTTAAAACCAACTTTGCTGGAGAGCTGTTTGTCTTCAATGGCGCAAAGAACGCCTGTGATGTAGTCCACTGCAACAAAGGCAATCAGTGCAAAAAGAAAGCCGTCCAGCCCTCCGATAAACCAGCCGACAGCCCCGCCTACAGTAGCAAACGCTGCCTGAACGGTATTCCAGATGTGTTTCATGTTGAAGTCCTCCTTCCAAATAAAAAATGCCTGCGCATGGGCAGACACTTTCTTTCCGTGATTAATATTTATTTGTTTAGTTTTGCTTCGGTAGCCAGTCCCAGAGCCTTAAGTCCTCTTGGCCTAGTGACCACATACACGTTCCTCGAAGTTTCCAGCGATAGGCCGCCTCGTTCATCCAGTAGATGATGCTGTCCACATCCTGGTAGTAGAGGATGGAAAAACCATCCGAGTCGCCAAGAAACAGCCGTGATATCCAGACGTTGATATCCCTCGGGATAATCTTTACCGGATAGTCGTGTCCGCAGATGAGATTCAAAAGGCCGGAGTGAAAGAACTCATAATCCAGAGAAATCTCCTCCGTCCTGGTCTCGTGCTCCTCGATATCGGAATTAACTGTAAAAACCTGAAACTCCTCATCCCAAGTAACGCCCGTCCGATTGATCCGCCCAAAGCTCGTAAAGCTTCCGTCCGGCATCTCTACATCAAAGCGTTCATAGGGTTCGTAGGTATAGGCATCACCGACCCGAAAGAGCTGGCAGTGGACAGGGCTGTCCGAGCGAATTCCGGTAAAGCCGCCCGGATCAGATACAGCCGACTGAAACCGCAGCGACTTCGATGCGCCCGAATAGACTCGGACGTTATTTCCACGCTTTCGCATCTCAATCGTGTAGACATAAGGAGACGCCCTGATCTCTGCTTCCGACGTCTTTTCAAAAGAGGTCGCAAAGGAATCTTTAAGGACAGAGCCTTCATACAGTTCCACAGCCTGTGCATCATAGTTAAAGCAGCAGAAGAGATCCCCAAGGAAAATACCTGCCCTGCCTGTAAAGCTTTCAGGAAAAATCATCTGCGTCCGAAGGTGGAGGTCCGTGAAAGACCCATACTTCAAGGCAAGCCGTCCGTAGCCTTCAAGCTGCGAATACGGTCTGTAGCTATCTTCCTCGTCCTGCCAGACGGACCACTCGCCATCAAGCACCGCCCAGTAAGAATCAGGCAGCGGCGGGTCATCTCTGAAATCCTCATACCAGATAAGAGCGGAGTCTGCCTTTCTTCTAAGCATTTCAAAGGTCAGCTTAAAGCCTTCTCTTGGCCCTAGCATCACACCGTTGATATCTTTGAATTTTCTCGGTGAGAGCAGGTAGTCTGCTGCGCCGCAGACCGTACTTTCCGTAAAGCTTCGGCAAACCTTAAAGCCATAAACCTGAACGCCCGGTGCGGAGACGGATACTGTCAGAGTATGCGAGCCTGCCGAAAGCGACACGCCACTCCATGCCTTTTTCCAAAAGGTCGTCCGCCAATAAGGCCACCAGAGCCGACTTTCCTCATAAAGCTGACTTGCACCGTCAAGCGAAAGATAAAGGCTGTTTTTATCCCAAAAGGGAAAGCCAATATTCACCGCGATGTCATAGACGCCCGATTCTTCCACCGTAAAGTTATAAGCAGCGCTTCCGCCGTCACCCAGTGTCAACATTTTTTCAGATACGGAAACCACACCCGAATAACTGTCCGGCATGGCATTTCGCTCCACGATAATACCGTCAAATTCTTTCTTCTGCGTTTTGCCGTAGGACGTAAGGTAGCGTCTCCTCTTGTAAACTTCGCTCGTCAAAGGATAGGCATATCTTTCAGCATCTTGGCCTTCCACGTAGTCGTAGACATGCGGCAGTGCCCAGGGCACTTTGTTGTAGTCATCCCAGTAGGCGGCGATGGGGATCTGCGGTGATGGAGGATCGGTATCCTTGAACTGATAAAAACCCGTCATCCAGTTTTTCGCCCCGTAGTAGGTATGGGAAACGCCCCGATAGTAATCACCTAAGTTTTCCGGCGTGTCGTAAATTTGCCAGTTCCAGCCATAGGCGGGAATGCCAAGATAAATCTTACCGGGCGGCATCACGGCGGAAGCATACTCGTAGATACCTTCCAGCCAGTCACGGGGAGATACGGGACCCGGAGCAGAACCTGCCCAGGCCATACCGTAGCTCATGATGGATGCCGTATCGCAATATGGAGCGAGGTCAGCATAAACGCACCAGTTCTCGCCACCGACCGAACCATTAACCGAAGTCATGCCGGGAAGACAGATATTAACCCGTTTTGCAGCATTGTAGTTTTTCACCGTCCGGTAGATGTTTTGAAACATCGCTGTTGACTTTGGCGCAGTGGAATAATCACCGCCGCCTTCGAGGTCTATATCCACGCCGTCACACCAAGGGTATTTCTCCATGATGCGGACAAGCTCGGATAGGAACATATCCTGCGCACCGTTTGTGTTTTCACGGATGGCACGGAAGATAGAGTTATAGCCATCGTTGGCGACAGTGAGAAGCCAGCGGATATGCGGCCATTTATTGACATAGGTCATCATGTCGGAGATGGCGACACCCGTCTCATAGATCTCGCCTGTGGCTCTGACCTTAAAAGAAAAAAGACCGATCTGACTGATGCGGTCTCCGTACTTTTGCAGGGCTTCCCACATGCGGGCATTGCCCATGAAGGTCCATACCATGACCTCACGGCCCTTTAAGATATCCATCAAAAATCACCTCCGTCCTCCATTTCCTGCAGGGTAAAAAGCAGCCTTGCCGACTTTTTCTCGCCCACGTCCACGATGTGCTTGGAATCCCAGACGGCGCTGTACTGATAAAAGCCTTCCTTCGTAAAGGGCTGACCGTTCTTTGTCGACGTCCGCTTCAAAGTATCTATATCCAGCTCGTCTCCTGCCAAAAGTGCTCCTGGAAAATGTGCCCACTGTCCGCCCACGCCTTGAGCGATGGTCACGCTTCCTTCTGCGAGGTCAGTCTTCGGATAGAGCTTGATATCAAGTCCCGCTGCGGTCTTGCCGAGGTTAAAGAGAACCAGCGTTTCTTTTCCTCGGACGATGGCGTTATACCAGACCGGCTCACGCACGACACCGTCCACGCTGTGTTTTTTCAATAAAGTCTCCGTATGTGGCAGAAAGCCTGTCAGCCGGTCGCCTTCCTGGAGCATCAAGTCCGTTAGCCAGACGATGCCTGACATATCTTTTAAGATCGGTTTTACCGTGACCGAAACCACTCGGGACTCGCTTTTTTTGTTAACGGTTTCAGAGAGTCTGTAAAATTTCTGCATACGATCACCTAACCGTCAAGCGAAATGCGGATCTCTGAGGGATGTCCAACCCAGCCCGTAGCGACCGATCCGCCCTGAAGCAGGAGGTCCGTCACGAGGATTTTCCCCGTGCAGTCAGAGATAAAGACACGCACCGTGATGGATTTTAGTTTTGAGCGGTAGCCCTTCGGCTGAATGGTATCTTTTACCGTTCTGAAATAAACCATGAGCCGCCTCCTTAGTACAGGTCAATAAAGCGTGTTTCCGTGCTGCCGTCCTCATACTCGATGACCACCTCCACGCCGACCTGAGAAGTATCCGATAGTTTTTCCAAATTTTCCGAAGCGATGGCAAGGGAGAGCGTGTAGTTTTTTCGGTTGGAAGGGTAGACGGTCTGTGCCATCCACTTCGTAAGTCCCGGCGTGCCTTCCGCCTTAAAGGCCGCTGTGCCGGTGCCTCCCGTTTCTGCGACCGCTTCAAAGCCGGAGTTCGTCCAGTTTGCCATGCCATCATCGGCACGGGAGTTTTTCAGATGATTAAAGGGCACCATATCGGAGATGGTCCCGCCTGAAAAAGCACCTGCACCTTGCAGCGAATCCGCCACGGTTTCAAGTCGGCTTACCGATGAACCGAGGTTTTTTAAGGTAGTGGACAGCTCCAGCACCGTGTTCCAGGGCTCCTGCAGGTTGTATTCGCGCCGGACTATTCTTGTCGTGACGCTGAGTCCCAACTCTTTATCTTCCACCCGCACATAATCGCCGAGCGACCAGACTTCGTGTTCAAAGCCTGTAAGGACGGATAAGTCCATCGCATTCAGGACATAGGAGACCTTCGGCTTGGCATACTGCGCCAGCCGCATCGCCGTGTACTCCTTCATCTGATAAGGATTGGTAAAGGAGGACAGTTCGAGGGAAGAAATGCGCACATCGCTGGTAAAGGTGAAATCTTCCAGGTAAGGCTTGCCACCGTTGATATCGGCAAAGGTCAGTCCGTCCTGCCCTGTGGCATAGAGCCTTGTCACCAGGCTTCTCGTATCGACGACCCGCTTGATGCTTTTCATATTCTTCTTGTAGGCAAAAAGTGCTCCGGAGTCTTTGCCGCTCACCGTGAAGAGGTGCACCAGCCGATTCGGGCAGTCAAAGACAAGGTCTCCGCCGTGGAGATCTGCCACCGCCCGAAGCACCGAGAGCGCATTCTTTTCCGTAGAGACCCAGGTACGCTTTGTCCTGACATTTACCGTGCCGACACTCCACTCCGTGCCTTCCAGAGCAAAAGCCATCGCCGCTTCCGGCGTCTCTGCGTCAAAACTTTTCTCCGGTTTTCTTATGCTGACGTTTAAGTCATAAAACTCGGCTTCCGCATAGACTTCCGTCACCGTGCCGCCCTGCATATCCTTGATGTCGCTCACCGTACGGATTTTATAGATATCATCCACGATCTGGATCTTCTTTTCATTCTCTAAAAAACGGCGCTTGGCATCCCGAAACGGGAGTTTGAAGCTAAGTGTATCCTCGCCGTTGACCTCGCCTGTGACAATGATGTCGTAGGCGTTTTCCAGCACCGCTTCCCATGCGCCGTCTCTGTCCAGGAGCACCGGTCTGGCATAGCCGATCCGCTCATAGGGGGCTTTCGGTATGTCATAGATACGGATATCCACGAGCTTCGGTGTCTTTTTCGGATCACTGGTCGTAAGGGTCAGACGAAAGCGGATATAAGAGCTGCTTCCCATAGGAAGAGAGCCGTCTGGCGAGAGTGTTTCCCAAGCGCTCCAGCTAAGACGGTCTTCACTTGTTGCTATCTCTACCTTCGAAATATCAGTCACTCCCGCTTCGTATTCTTTCGTGATGGAAACTCTCCCATTGCCGGAAAGGCTTAAGGGCACTGCTCTTGTGATCAGTTCGCCGTTTGTAGGAAAATCCCCGTCGACTGTTCTTAAGATGACCCTGTTCGGCTCAGATATCGCATCGACTGTGGACGTGTGAATCCCACCGTTGGCCGAAAGCGATGAGAGGAAATAGTCCTGGATATCCTCAATCGCAAACTTCGAGTTGGCATCCAAAAACCAGTCATCAAAGCCGCCCGCATACCAGTAGCTTCCGGCGTGCATCCCCATAATGATGTCCGCCACAGAGCTGCGGTTTAACTCGTCTGTAAAAGAGTAGACGGGCGAAATCCAGTTTTTGCCATCTGAGCGGTCACCCAGAAAATACTGCGCTGTCTTGTCGTTTGCCCTAATCAGGCAGCAGATAAAGTAGGTGCCGCCGTTTTGCATGGCAAAGGAAGGCGATGTCGTTCTGTCCAGAATGAGCGATCCCGCTTCGTTATAGAGCATGATGCGGGGACGTCCCTGGAAAAGCGACAGATAAAAGATCGGCTGACCCGGACCGTACCGGGTATTAAAGAGCGGACAGTAGGTGTTGCCGACGGAGTAAATGGTCGGCATCATCCAGCCGCCGACAGCGATGGTATCGCCTAAGTCCTGAAAGAACGTGCCGTCATTGGCGGCTTTCAGGTAGGTTTTTTCATTAGCGGGATCGTTAAGGTTGATCTTAATTGAGCCACCAAGACCACCGGAAACAAGGCCTGCCGTCACGCCGGTGCGGTTTACAACTTCAAGCTTTCTGTTTTGTCCGGAGCTGTCCGTCAAAAGACCGTTTTCATCCCAGGCGTCATCGTTAAAACGCCAGAGCCCGGACATGTCATACTCTTTCGGAAACTCACCAGTATAGTCTTCCTGTCTGTTAAGGATTGTTTTAAGTGCCATCTCTACCTCCAGCGACTTTTTGCCTGTATCTTGAGTTCGGTAAATACGGCATTGCCCGCTTCAATTGTGATCTCATTGCCACCGACTCGAAGCTCAGGAAAGTTCAGCTCCTGTAAGAGCGGCAGTCCGTTTCTAAGAATCGTGCCATTTTGAGCTTTGACATAAGCCGTCATATTCTCTGTATCAATAAAAAGCGTCTCACCGGGTGAAAGACTGGCATTCACCAGCTTCATCTCTGCGCCATTCACAGAGACAGAGATGTAGTTGTTAGGTGTTTTTGTCAGCTCTCCCTGTAAGGCATAGACCGGAGCGGACTCGATATTGCCAAGTAATCTCGTCACGGTATGTGTTCCTGTCTCTGTCAAAACAAAATTCTCATCTTCCACGGCATAGGAAAAGGGATCGGGGCAAAAGAACTTCAGTTCAAAGCGTCCTGCTGCCCGGATGACCCGTTCGCAATCCACCTTGTCTTTCAGCCTTGCCATAAAATAGCGGTCGGGCACTTCGTCAAAGATGAGCTGCTTTAAGCCTTCCAAAGGCGAGAGCCAGAGGGCAATCTGATCGATTTCAGCTACCAGACTCTCAAAGCGAAGCTTCGGAAAGATGGAACAGGATACGCTGATCTCACGGCTGTCCAAATCCGCTCCGAAGTCCGCTGCCCCGTATTTTCCAGGAATGGATGCGCTGTAGTTTCGCAGTGCGCCCGATACCTGCCAGGAGAGAAGTCTCGCCTTGACGCCCATTTCCTGCGAGGATATGTCGTTATAGATAAATCCCATCCGTCTCCTCCTTTAAGCCGGCACAAAGCGGCCCTGCGCCCTGGAACCTGCCTGCATAAGGTCATAGAGTTCCTGCGAGACCCGCCTGATGTCATCGTCGCTTCGGACAAACATCTGCTCGATGGTGATCTGAAATGCTCCTTCTCCGGTAGCAAAGCCTCCCGCCACACTGCTGACGGCTGTCTCGGCATTGACCTTAAAATCAGTAGGAAGGGCTACACTCATGTCGTCTCCAAGCTGTCCCATCACGTCGTTGATATCCTGTGCCAAATCCACGGTGGCTTTGACGGCATCGCCGCCTGTGTGCTCAATAGCACCCGCCAGACCTTCCACCAGCATTTCGCCGATCCAGGCCATCTCCTTGGACGGAGAGCTGATGCCAAAGAAGCTCTTAATCCCACCCCAGAGGTCGGATGCCCAACCGGACACCTTATCCCAGATCCAGCCGGCGAGTCCCTTGATCCCTTCCCAGAGACCTTTCACGATGTTGCCGCCGACTTCGACGATCTTGTACATGAGCGAACCGAAAGCACTGACAATGCCCGCAACAATCTCCGGCACCGCTTTGACAATCTCCACGATGATGGTCGGGAGGTTTTCGATGAGGGAGACAAACAGCTCCACACCGGCCAGAATGATCTTGTCGATATTTCCAGCAAAGGCGTTCACAATGGCAGCGATGATTTCAGGGATGGCCTTCACTATTGTCGTAATAATCTGGGGCAGAGCCTGAATCAAGGCCACGAGAAGTTTTATTCCGGCATCAATCAGCTGCGGGATCGAGTCCAAAATCGCCGTGACGATGGAGTCAATAATCTCAGGGATGGCTGCTACAATCTGCGTGATGATTTCAGGGAGTGCTTCCACCAGCGCCGTCAAGAGCGCGATGCCCGTCTCGATGATCTGAGGGATGGAATCCAGGATAAAGGTGATGATCGACTCAATAATCTCCGGTAGGGCTTCCAATAGCACGGGGATAGCCGCAATCAGACCTTCCGCCAGCCCCATGATGAGTTGGAGCGCCGCATCCAAAAGAAGTGGCATGTTATCCAGAAGACCCTGAATAATCGTCATAATCGCCTGTACGGCGGCAGGGATTAAAGTCGGAAGCGCCAGCCCGATGCCTTCCACCAGTGCCGTTATAAGCTGCATGGCCGCTTCGATTAAAAGCGGCAGGTTTTCAATCAGAGCAGTCACAATCGTCATCAGTGCATCGACCGCCACGGGAATCAGTTCCGGCAAAAGCTCAAGCAAAGTCTCCAGCACCTGCGTAAAGAGAGCGGTTACCGTATCAAGAAGTGTAGGCAAAAGCTCACCGACGGCTTTTAGGATTCCGTCCACAGCCACAGGGAGCGCCTTTACCACATTTTCTAGAACGGGCACGATGTTTTTCACGACCGCACCGAAAGCATCCACCACATTGGCCGTGAGGTTTTCCATATCGGCATTGGCATTGCCAAGCCCGCCCACAAAGGAGCCGACCGAAGCTTCCAAAAGACCTAATGATCCGGTCACGGTCTCTGTCGCTTCACGGGCGAAGTTTCCCGCATATTGCTCGGTGTTCTCGAAGAACATCTGCATGGCAACTTCCGCCTTTTCTGCCTGTGTAGCGGTCGCCCAGGTAAAGTCCAGCCCCTTGGCAAGAGCATAGGCTTCGATGTTTGCGGCATTCATGGCAACACCGAGGTTGTCCATCATCGTAAAGTTACCCTTGGCCGCTCCTGCTACAGAGTCCAATGCCATCTGCATGTCGATACCCATGACGGAAGCCATGTCCGCGGCTCTTTGCATGGCTTTTTCGGTCAGTTCCAGACTCTTTTGCTGCTCAATGCCGGAGCCCTGGAAAAGAGCGCCCATCTTGTTGGCCGTCGCCAGATACTGGCTCTGGGAGACGCCCATGTTCTTGTAGGCTTCTTCGCCTGTCTTTTGAATGGAAGCAGCGTACTCGCCGAAAACGGCTTCTGAGCCGCCGAGGTTTTGTTCCAGTTCCCCGAACTGCTTGACGACCTCTTTGCCGAGTTTGATGGCTGCAGCACCTGCCGCCACAGCGACTGTGCCCATGGCGACACCGACACCCTTTAAGACGGAGCCGAGTTTTTTGAACTTGCCTTCCGAGCCTTCCGCAGCCTTACCTGATTCGTCGAGCTTGTCACCCAAGTCGTCCGCACTGTCGGCGGACTCATCCAGCTCCCGCTCCATATCGTTTAAGGCGGCTTCGGCTTCGTTGAGCTTGATGCGCCAGTTATCTGTCCTGCGGTCGTTTTCCCCGAAGGAGTCGGCTGCATTTTCCAAGGCTGCCTGAAGCGTCTTGATCTTGTCCTTTTGTGCGTCGATTTCTTTATTTAAGATTTTCTGTTTGGCGGCAGAGCTTTCCAGTGAGTTGTCGTTCTTGCCAAACTGCGACTCCACCAGTTTCATCTCCGAGCCTAAAACCCGAAACGAGCGGTTGATTTCTGAGAGCGCTTTTTTGAACTCTCGTTCGCCTTCAAGACCGATCTTGAGACCGAAATTATCAGCCATAAAGCCACCTCCTTCCTCTTAAATGTCAAAGGGAATTACCTCATCGATCGAAAGCTCCAGCTTCGGTTTAGCCATACCTTCGTATTGCCTGTGGCATTCGATGAGATCTAAAAGTAAAGAAAACGGCATGAGCCACACTTCATCCTGACTGAGGTGAAGGCGGCTCAGGCCGTAATATAAAAGGCGGGTAAATAACGTCTGGTCACTTACCCGGCCGGTGCGTTTTTTGAGTCAGGCTCACTTTCCACGTTTCGTTTCGTGCCCTTGAACAGGGCATCGGTAATGGCGTCCTTGTAACCCGCCAGGTCAAGCGGAGAGGTTAAAAGCTCCACTTCCTCCTCGGTCAAAAGATCCTTCGATTCCTCTTTGTGTTTCAGGTTGTAGATGAGGATCGACTGATTGGCCAGAAGCGTAATCAGCCAGACAATCTCACCGATGGCCATCTCAAAGTTCTCAGCCTTCATGAGTTTCTCGCCGAGGTTTTCCAGCCCGCCGTAGCGTCCGGCGATTTCTTTGGTCGCACGGGTCGTGAGAAGAAGCTCATAGTCCTTATCGCCGACCTGAATCGTTGTCGTATACTCGTCGTACATGGCGCTCCTCCTTAAGGCACAACCGGCGTGTAGTTGGGCTCATAGACCGCTTCATACCAGCCGCTGATGGTTTCCTGGGAGACTCCCTGTGCGCCTTCCGTGACCTCCGCTTTCCAGGGATGACGGCCTTCCGTATCCGTTTTGTTGCGTCTTAAAATCGTGCCCTCAATGGTCGGGGTGGAAAAGGTGATCGAGTCGCCCTTAGTCTCAAGGTTAGTCGCCGGAATACCGAACTTCACTCGGTAGAGCCAGAAGTAGCGGTACTTGCCGTTGGACTTCTTTGCGCGAAAGCCCACCGCTACCGGATCACCGCCATCCTCTGACGAGGAGATCAGCACCTTGTTGGCATCAATCACGGCGCCTGTGAGTCCGGATGCCGTTTCCGCACCGATGTCATCTACACCGAGTGAGAGCGTGCCGGACTTAAATTCCTTTACAATCTCTGATGCACCGTCATCGGCATACAGGATCGCTTCAGCAAGCTCTACGGAAAGTTCCGCCGAGATCGCCTTGGCGAGCTGTTTCGGTACATCGTAGGTTTCGTCACCGTTTTCTGCTTCGGTGATTTTTGCGTAGTAGAGTTTATCGAGGCCTATCGTAGCCATAAATCATTCCTCCAATCGGACGTATTCTTTTGCCGCGTCCAGGCTGTAGTGGTAATAGCCCGTCTCATCGTCCACACCTAAAAAACGGCGCTCCGTGATGATGAAGTCCCGCTCCAAAAGTGCATCGGTGAGACGGCGTTTCCACGCTAAATAGTTATCCTTCGTAAAAAGCGAGAGACGGATTTCCTCCGTCTCCATTTGTGGTTTGTTATCGGCAAAGAGCGTGAGGTCATCAAAGAGCGGCGTGAAAACAAGGTAAGTGGATGGCGCTTTGCCATGGAAGGAAATCGTACCGGAAGGAAGCCCTAAAGAACCCGCCATCTCTTTTAATTCTGCGAGCGCCGTCATAAGTCAAGCTCCCGTTTCAGGACATCTTCCATGCGGGAGATGGCCTTTTTTCTGGCCTTCCGTCTGGCGGGCTTCATCCAGGGCTTGGCAGGCTGACCTGCTTTCCCGTATTCCAGCACCTGTGCCTTCAAGGCATCCGGTACGCCCTTCTTGTCCCTCGAATCTCCCACGCCGACCCTGATATTCCATTCGCCCTTCCGATCCTGCAGAGCAGGTGTGATGCCGAGACTTTTCTCCAAAGCCCCCGTCGAGCGGGATTTCACCTTCGTGTTTTTCCCGATCACATTTCTGAGATTGTCTTTCATCTGAGAGAGCACTACTTCGCCGCCAGCTTCTAGAACCTTGGGAGCCACGCTGTCAAACTTATCGCCGAGCTTGGAGAGCTTATCCATAAACTCATCCGGCAGTTTCATTTCACACCGTGCCATCTTGAACAACCCCCTCTGTATCAACCTTCTCTGCGAGGATTTCCCAATACAGTCCTTTATGCCGGATGTCCTCAACCGAGAGAATGTTGTACCTGCCGTCTTCTGTCACAACCACACAGCGGGTATCGAGCTTGATGCCCGGTATCGCCCGGATGCGAAAGAGTGTGGTCGCCTTGGAAAAAAGACTGCGGTTTTTCCACGCTTCGCTCCCATAGCGGTCTTCACGGTAGGCTCTGACGCTTGCCAGAAGCTCGTCCCGCTCTCTCGGAAAGCCGTCGCTGTCCGTAGCGTTCTCCACCCGGAAAAGCTCAATAAAATGCTGCAGCTTGATGCTCATAAGATCACCTCCCGGTCGCCCTGCAGAAGAAGTTTAACCGTCTCCCAGACCTGATTTGCAGCTTCCGGCGAATCTGCAAAAAAGCCGGCTGTCGAGCCGTCCCTGCTCTCGTAAAAGAAGGTAGCAAGGACGATGACCGCCTGCTTGGTACTTTCTGTCATTTCATTGGTTTGGTAGTAATCGGGTCCCTTTTTCTGATAGCCCTCCGCATAGGAAATGGCGGAGGACAGGCAGCGGAGCAGAAGGGCATCGTCCGCATCATGCTCCACTGCCAGATTCTCTTTTAAGGGAACCAGCAAATCCTCCGCCTTCATCCCTCAAACCTCCTGTCTTAGGCTCCGGCTTTCATCTGCAAGAGCTTCACGGCTTCAGGCAGAATGAGCTTACCGTCCACACGCTGTGTGGCTCTGAAGCCGACCTGCCCGGTAGCGGCAAAGAGCTCATTTAAGCGCTGGAAAGACCTGCCCTGTCGGTCGGCAATCCAGTAGTAGGAGAAATCACCGAAGGCAACGGTGAATGCTCCCGCTTCGGCCAAGGGCACAAAGCTTGATGTGTAGACCGGGCGGTTCAGGATGGTATCAGGCGTGCCTGCGGTTAAGGAAGGCTGCCAGAGATACTGTCCTGTCTGATCCTTGAGTTTGCGGATGAGCTTCACGGTAGCGTCGTTCATGATGAAGACGGCGTTCTTGCGGTAAGGTGCTCTCAGCGAATAGAAAAGGTCAATCAGTTCATCCGCTGTAAGCTCGGCCTCCGCCGCGGCCGTGACTCCCAGTTCTCCGCCACCCGTGGTATGAAAGACACCCGTAGGCTTTCCGGTGCCGTCGCCCACGAGGAAGGCTTCCTCCTCTTTGGAGCCCATCCTGCGTCCGAACTCTTTGGCGATATAGCTTTCGAGGTCAAAGACGGAGTCGTTCAAGAGCTCCTCTGAAACCTTAAGCATGGTAGCAAGCTTATAGGCTCCAATCGAGACCTGGCCGAAGGCGGGGTCGGACTCAGGAATCGCCGCTTCTTCATCGACCCAGCTCGCCGTGCCCTTGGTCGCCACAACGGGGATCTTGCGATCACCGGATGAAGTTTGAATCACGTGGGCAAGCTGTCTGAAGATATTTTCTTCTTCGAGGGATTCCACCAGTGTACGCTCGAACTCATCCGGGGCAAGGTAGCCGCCTTCGGAGTCCGTACCGACCTGAAGCGCATTTGTGATGACAGCGTTTTTCTTTCGCATGACATTCCAGAAATCACGGTTGTACTCTTTGCTGCCGCGTCCGGTCTTGTCCTCTACCTCAGTCATCGGGTCTGTGACCACGGGGCGGCTGGTCGCCTGCGAGAGCTTCATATCCATATCCCGCTGACGTTCCAGACGGTCGATTTCCTTGCCGAGATCGACGACTTCCTGTTCCATCTTTTCGTAGACGGCCGTGTCCTCAGCCGACACCAGACCGTCCTCGCCGCGCTTTTCTTCCAGATAGGTCTTGGCCTGATTCCAGACTTCGTGACGTTTGTTTCTCAGTTCCTGCAGTTTATTCATTGTTAATAGCCTCCTTCATGGCTTAATAGTTCGAGCCTTTTTTTCAGCTCGTCATAGGAAGTGCCCTGCTCCAACAGCGTGGGCACGGTCGGGTACACTTTGTTTAAGACGGCAGTTGCCGTCCGTCTTGCGGCAAAGCCGACACTTACTTCACCGAGGTCGGGATTATCCTTCTCGGAAAAGAGCAAAGCGTCGCAAAAGCCGAGTTCTTTCGCTTTCCTGGCATTCATCCAGGTCTCGTCATCCATCAGTCTTGAGATTTTGTTTCGGGATAGCCCAGTTTTTAATTCATAGGCGTTGATGATGGAAGCCTTGACTTCATCGAGGACATCCAAGGCTTTCTCCATCTCGTCCTTCCAGCCGAAAGCGAGCGTCATGGGGTTATGGATCATCATCATGGATGAAGGGCTCATCAGAACTTCGCCGCCAGCCATAGCGATAACGGAAGCGGCGGAAGCCGCAAGCCCGTCTATCTTTACGGTAACTTTGCCCTTATGATCCATCAGCATGGTATAAATCTGTGATGCCGCAAAGACATCGCCGCCGGGACTGTTGATCCAGACAGTTACGTCGCCCGGATGGTTGTTTAATTCGCTAAGAAAAAGAGCCGGCGTGACCTCATCACCAAACCAGCTCTCTTCTGCAATGGGGCCATCCAGCCTGAGGACGGTTTCTTCGTCCGGAAGATCGTTTAGAAACTTCCAGAATTTTTTATTCTTCACTTTCTTTCACCTCCTGGCCGGCGAATAACCCGGCGTCTTTCAGTTTGGTCATGTTGCCGTTGATCAAGTACAAATTGCCTCCTTCCTCATCCGAGATGAGATTCATATTTTCCAAACGCCTAATATCGTTGGCACTCATCCAGCCGTTTTGCCTTGCTGTAGCGTAGCCCTGCATCCTGCTCTGATAGTCACCCCTTAGGAGTCCGTCCACGTTGAACTCGATGAAGTACCGGGCTCGTTCCTCCGGAAAGAGCAGGGTTTTATTCATTGCCTGTTCCAGGCGCACCAGCCACGGCCTGATCGTATGAACGACAAAGCTGATGCTTTGATGTTCAATATTGGAAAAGGTCGCCTTGTCGAGGTCTGCCACCAGATGCGGCGGTACACGGTAGATGCGGCAGATTTCTTCCGTCTGATACTTTCTCGTCTCCAAAAACTGGGCTTCATTCGGCGGGATGCCGATCTGCTTATAGGTCATGCCTTCTTCCAAAACAGCGACCCGGTTGGCAT
>FZPS01000035.1_pt394 | contig 16638 bp, 15 predicted proteins | sample 1817821 | NCBI WGS metagenome assembly FZPS01 (sample SAMEA104158645, study PRJEB21678) | metagenome | place: Germany | collected 2015-04-21
GATCCAGGGCGAGGGCGGAATCGTCCCGGCGACAAAGGAGTTCCTTCACGGCCTGCGCGATCTGTGCGACACCCACGATCTGCTACTCATCTACGATGAGGTGCAATGCGGAATGGGGCGAAGCGGAAAGCCCTTCGCCCATCAGCTCTACGGGGTGAAGCCGGATATTCTCACCACCGCCAAAGCGCTTGCCGGAGGGGTTCCGGCGGGGGCGATGCTGACCCAAGGGGAAGCAAGCGATGTCTTCGTTCCCGGGGACCACGCTTCCACATTCGGCGGGAACGCCTTGGCGGCGCGGGCGATCATCTACATGTGTGATACTCTTCAAGAGAAAGCATTTCTTTCCCGCGTTGAAGCGATGGGCCGTTACCTTCGAATGAAGCTTGAGGAGCTCAAAGTTCAATTTCCCAACCTGATCACCGCCGTCCGCGGCGTTGGCCTGATCAACGGCATCGCGCTCACGATCCCTCCGAAAGAAGTGGTGGCGAAGTGCTTTGAGAAGAAGCTCCTTCTTGCAAGCGCCGGTTCCAACGTCGTTCGCTTCGTTCCGCCGCTCATCATCACCGAGAAGGAGATCGATGCCGCCGTCAAGATTCTTCAAGAAAGCTTGAGTGAGGTACGTTCATAGCAGGATCGTCGGCAGGACGAACTTTTTGCAATAGAGAAGGCCTTCTTCGACGAGATCGAAGGAGGCCGAGCCGATGTTCCAATCGAGAAAAAGGCCGCGCATCGAGCGGTTGAAGAACAGGGCATATTGTTCAGCCGAGAGGCCGGTTCGACACTCTCCGTTGATTTGGCCCTTTTCAATGATCGAGCGGATGAACGTATGCCAGAACCGGGTCGGATTGGTGATGACCTTCGCCGAGCCTTGCTGGAGCACTTGATTGGCATACAGAACCTTCAGCATTTCGACCCCGATTTCATCGCGGACATAGGTTAGCTGGAGCTCGGTGAACTTCAAAAGCTTCTCTTCGGTTGCTTGATGGCGCAGGACCTCTTTCTCCACCGTTTGATAGTACCCGTCGATCATCCAAAACCCTTCGACGATGATGTCGCTCTTTGTCGAAAAGTAGGTGTAGAAGCTTCCCTTGGCCGTGCCGGAATGATCGGCGATATCCTGAAGGGATACGTTGTCGAATCCCCGTTCCTTGAAGAGGTTCCACGCAATTTCGAAGATTTTCGCCTTTGTTCGGTCGGACTTGGTCATTCGTTGTGTATGTTCAGCCAAACCATGCTCCTACTGCAGTATTTTTCCCGGGTTCATGATCCCGTTCGGGTCAAGGGCGCGTTTAATCTGCTCCATCACCCGATACTCGATCGGAGAAGTGAACTCCTTGAAGAACTCCCTTCGCTTAAGGCCGATCCCGTGCTCGCCGCTGATCTTCCCACCGAGTTCACCGGTGATGAACTCATACAGTTCGCCAAGGATCTTAGGTTCGACCTCAAGCCAATGCTCCATCGTGAATTCGGGGTTTTTAATCACCGTGGCGTGGAGGTTCCCGTCTCCGGCATGCCCGTAACAGGGGATCAGGACGTCATGTTCTTTGGAGAGCTTATCCAAAAAGGGTATCACCTTGGGGATTGAGCCGATCGGAACGACGATGTCTTCAAGGCTTTGAATCGGGCTGTATACCTTGATCGCCTCGGCGATCGCCCGCCGGACCGACCAGACCCGTTCCCGGTTGTTCGCATCTTCGGCGATATATACCTCGATCGCTCCCTGCTCCATGCACAGATCGCCCACTTGGATGAGCTGTTGTTCGACGACCGCTTCATCGATGCCGTCGATCTCGATGAGGAGCAACGCTCCGACTCCCTCGATCGGAAGGCTTTCATTGAGGTAGTCACAGGAGATTCTGGTGGAGAGGTAGTCCATGAATTCGATGGAGGTGGGGATGATTCCCTGCTTCATCAATACGGGGACGACGGAGATCGCCTGCTGCGGGGTAGTGAAGGTGACAAGCAGATCCGAGGAGGTTTTCGGCAAGCCCAAAAGCTTGATCGTCGCCTCGGTGATGACCCCCAGCGTTCCCTCCGAGCCGATGTACAGCTGCTTCAGATCGTAGCCGCTCACGTCTTTGGTGTTTTTTCCGCCTAGGTTCAGGATCTCTCCCTGCGGCGTCACCACTTCCATGCCGAGGATGTACCGTCCGGTGACCCCGTATTTGATCGCTTTCCCTCCACCGGCGTTCTCGGCGATGTTTCCCCCGAGCATGCATGTTTCAAGGCTCATCGGATAGCCGGCGAAGAACAGTCCCAGCTCTTTGAGGCGGTTGTTGAGCTCGTTCGTGACGATGCCCGCCTGGGCGGTCACCGTGAGGTTCGCTTCATCAATCTCCACGATCGAGTTCATCTTCTCCACGGAGAGGACGATGCCCCCGTAGATCGGGATCGCCCCGCCGGAGAGCCCCGAACCGGCGCCTCGGGGCGTTACCGGGATTCTATGGGTGTCGGCCAGCTTCATGATCTGCGCCACCTGAGAGGTCGTCACCGGGGTCACGACTACTTCCGGCATCGCCGCATATTGCTCAACGGAGGTTTCGTCGTGGCTGTAGCCTTCCATCCGCTCCCGATCGACCAACACATTGGGTTCGCCAGCGATCTTCCGCAGCTGCTTCACGATGGCTGTTGTTACGGTTCCATACTCATGCTTCATGCGTTGTTCCTTTTCTCAAGCTGTCGGGTGAGCTCGGGCACCACGTCGAACAGGTCGCCGATGATCGCAAAATCGGCGAGTCCCAGAATATTTGCCTGTTCATCATTGTTGATCGCGACGATGCACTCCGAGGTCTTGATACCGGCCAGGTGCTGGATCGCCCCGGAGATTCCCACGGCGAGGTACAGCTTCGGCGAGACGGTCTTCCCGGAAAGCCCCACTTGGTGCGGGTAGGAGATCCACCCTCGATCGACGGCATCGCGGGTGGCTCCGACCTCGCCGCCCAGAACGGCAGCAAGCTCTTCAATCAATCCGACATTGTCTTTCTTCTTGAGGCCCTTTCCTCCGGAAACGATGATCTCCGCTTCATCGATGCTGCTCTGCTGCCCTTCAAAGGGTCTTATACCGGTAACTGATATTGTGCTTACTGAAGCCTTATCGGGATACTTAACATACTGTATTACCGCTTTTCGACCATAGTCCGGCTCCAAGATCTTCGTGGAGCGGGGGCGGACCGTCGCCATCTGCGGGCGGTGGTTCGGGGTGATGATCGTCGCCATGATGTTGCCGCCGATGGCGGGACGGGTTTGCAGCAGGTTCTTCGTCTTCTCATCGATCGCCAGCTCGGTGCAGTCCGCAGTCAGGCCCGCATGGGCTTTGATGCCGACATACGGCATCAATGTTCGACCACTGCTCGTCGCACCGGCGAGGATGACCTCGGGTTTATGGGTTTCGATCAAGGAGAGGAGAACGTTGGCGTATCGCGTGCACTCGAAAGAGGCCAATCCGGAATCGTTTGCCAGATACACGACATCGGCTCCATAATGGGCAAGGGTTTGCGCCTCCTCGTCACTGATCCCATCCCCGATGACGATGCTGCAGAGGGCGACGCCGAGGTCATCGGCAAGCTTTCTTCCTCGGGCCAGCAGTTCAAAAGAGATCTGTTTAAGTTTTCCATTCAGCGTTTCGCTGATCGTCCAGACATCATGCATCGTCATACCTCCTGACCGAGCAGGTTGCGAGCTTCCAGAAACTCGATCAGCTCTGAAACGGCGACTTCGGTGCTCAGCTCTTCGCCGATGACGAGCGTCCTGCAGGACCGGCTCACCTTGGGTGTTTCAATTTTAACGACCCGGGTCGGCGAGCCTTTCAATCCGATTTTCAAGGGGTCCGGGTCGACTTCCGCAACACCCCAGACCGGGATGGTCGTGTTCATGGAGCGTTTTTTTCCGCGCAAGGTCGGAAGTCGCACCTCCGCGATCTCTTTTACGACGGTAAGCAGGGCGGGGAGCGTACCTTGGACCTGCTGATATCCTTCTTCGATGAGGCGTTCGGCGGTGAACTCCGACGGAGAGGTGATATCGACGGATGCGACATACGAGACGACCGGGATGTCAAGCCAGGCGGCGATCCCCGGCCCCACCTGAGCGGTATCGCCGTCGGTCGCCCGTTCTCCGGTGATGATGAGATCCACGTCCCCGATCTTCCGGATCGCTTTCGAGAGGATGTACGAGGTTGCGTAGGTGTCGGATCCGGAAAACTCCCGGGCGCTCAGATGAACCGCCTCATCACACCCCATGCTGAGGGCTTCCTTCAAGATTCTGTTGGCGCCCGCCGGTCCCATCGTAATCACCGTAACGGTCGCATTCCATTCTTCTTTGAGCCTCAGCGCCGTTTCGATCGCATACAAGTCCAAGGGATTGAGGACCGAGACGGAGCCGCTTCGAATCATTGTTCCGGTGACCGGATCCATTTTGACGTCGCTGCTTTGGGGAACTTGTTTTATAGGTACAATGATACGCATAGTCCCTCCTTTTGAGGACAGTCTAAAACGGGAATATGCAGCAGTCAAGAAAAATGACCGCGGTCAATTATTAGAATTGGATGTGGTTTTTTCAGCCTTTGTTTTCATGCTCGGTCTTAAGCTGTTTTACAACCACTTCTCCGTTTTCTTCGAGTATAATTACCGGATCGCCTTCACTTGTGTAAAATCTTTTTATTGCATGAGGTGATTTTGCAACTTCGTTTAATAAGGCCATAATATTCCGGTGGTGATTATGAGTCGATCAGCGGGATTATATCTGTCTTGCCGATATATAGAAGTATGGTCGGTCGAAACCTGGGAATGTGAGCTACCCAGAGTGGTGAATATAGGTAATCTCCAACTGCCACAAAAGTCGTTTGTGTCCGGTTGAAGGGAAATACCACGCTTCATCAAATCTTAAAATAGTCCACTTATCATAAATTATTTCCTCTTACGGAATGCTTCAGAGGTGCTTACAGTTAAGGTGTATCATGACGAGTCGACGCCAAGTATGTTGTGTGAGGCTCGACAAAGGAGGAAACATGGTAAAGAGAACGTTTGTGATGATTGCTGTAATACTCCTGATTCTTTCGTTTGGATCAGTTGTGTTTGCAGCGGGGACAAAAGAAGCTCCAACAGCTTCTACACCCGGAACAATCGTGAGAGGAGGGACTCTTGTCGCCGGGAAAACCAATAAATGGTCGACGTTGGTTCCAACGCAAAGCACCTCGAGAGGAGATGACCGCTATATCCTATCCCAGATGTTTGACACCCTTGTAAGCATGGATGAAAGCGGTAATTTCGTTCCCCGGCTGGCTGAGTCTTGGGAGATGCGGGAACGAGAGATGGTCATGAAGCTCCGCAGCGATGTGAAATTCCATGACGGAACGCCATTTAATGCAGAAGCGGTAAAGTTTGTATTTGACTGGTATATGACCAGCGCTCGGAAACCGATTTTCATGAGCGAGATCAGCGCCATTCAATCTGTCGATGTTCTGGATCCTTATACTGTTCGATTCAATCTCAAGGAGCCTTCAGCGATTCTCCTATCCGCTCTTTCCAACAATGCGGGAATGATGATGTCACCTGCCGCCATTAAGCAGTATGGTGATGACATTGTCCTGAACCCCGTTGGTACCGGGCCCTTTAAGCTGAAGGAGGCGATTGAAGGGGATCATGTTACACTGGTTCGAAACCCCGATTATTACCTTACAGGTAAAGATGGATTGCCGTTGCCGTATCTTGATGAAGTTGTTATTCGAGTGATTACCGATGAGCCGGTCAAAGTGATCAATCTCATGAGTGGAGATATCGATATCACTGACTACCTCAATGCTGCGACAAGTCTGGATACGCTTAAAAACAACAAAAACATCGAGGTCATCCGAACTACAGCGGGAGACCACTTCGCATTGTATCCGAACCACCTGTATGGTCCTTTGGGAGATCCCAGAGTTCGTATCGCGATAACTCATGCAATCGATAAGCAAGCTATCTCCGATGCGTTGACTCGAGGTTATGGTAGGCTGGCTCCATTCCCTGTTGCTGCCGGTCAATGGTTCTACGATGACTATGATCCGTATCAATACAATCCTCAGCGGGCAAAGGAGCTGTTGGCGGAAGCCGGGTATCCGAACGGTTTCTCGATTAAACTTCAGAATATTGCTCGTGAGCCGGACAACACCATCGTCCAAGCCATTCAAGGGCAATTGAAGAACGTCGGAATCAATGCGGAGATTGAAAGCCTTGAGCGTAATGCATGGGTTGCTCTCTTCCAGAGAAACTCGGCGGAAGGACAGCTGGCATTTGGCCGCTGGACATTCCCCCGGGTTGATGCGTATATGCAGATCAACAACAACCTTGGCGAAACTGCGATTGGCAATTACTCCAACTACCATAATCCGAGATTCACCGAATTGCTGGAGAAAACGAAGAGCGTGTACGATGTTGCACAACGGAAGGCATTGTTCAAAGAAATCCAAAAAGTAGTTCTTGATGATGCGGCAAATATTTGGATCTATCAAATGCCGCGCCACATCTCACGAAACCTCAAGGTTCATAACCTTGCCACCGATCAGGAAGGGATTTGGATTCTTCGAGAAGTATGGAAGGAGAAGTAATTCTTTTCTTATCCTCGCTGGGAACCTAAGGGTTCCCAGCACTGTCATATACATTTTTTGACCCGAGGAGATTGCATGACACGTTATATCGTCAAAAAGCTGCTGTTGATGATTCCTCTCCTATTTTTAATTAGCATCATCCTTTTTACCTTAATCAGCATGCTCCCGGGAGACGCTGTCATGAGCATGATCAGTGATTCCGGAGATATAGATTACATAGAGCATTTAAGAGAACAGACGGGATTGGACAAACCATTTCATCAGCAATATATCAGTTGGATCAAGAATATCTTTCGAGGCAATCTGGGACGCAGCATCATCACTCGCCGCCCCGTCATCGATATCGTCAAAGCCCGTCTTCCGGTTACGTTGGAGTTAACTCTTTTAGCGATTTTGTTTTCGATACTTATCGCGATACCTGCGGGAATTCTTTCCGCGATAAAGCGGAACAGCACATGGGATGTCATTACGAGCGTAATTTCCATGTTTGGCATCGCGATGCCGCCATTTTGGATAGGAGTTCTCGTAATCATGGTGTTTTCATTGAAGCTCAACTGGTTCCCGGCTTCGGGGTTTGTGCCGTTCTTCAGCAACCCGATCGCAAACATCCGATCGCTGATCATGCCCGCCTTTACGATCGGTCTTTCTTTTGCCGCAACGGTGATGCGTCAGACAAGAAGCGCATTTTTGGAGATACTGAACCAAGACTATATAACAACTGCCCGTTCCAAAGGAGTCATTGAGCGAATCGTCCTGTTCAAACACGCGTTCCGCAATGCCCTTATTCCCATCATAACCGTCATCTCGATGCAAATTGGCAGGCTGATTGGAGGTTCCGTCATCTCAGAAACCATATTCGCCTTGCCCGGAGTCGGCAGAGAGATCGCCGACGGTCTTCTTTCCCGTGATTATCCGATCGTGATGGCAATGATCCTCATTACTGCGATCTTCGTGGTAACGACGAACACCCTGGTAGATATCATTCTCGTATTCATCGATCCGCGGATAACCAGCTCGGTCCAAAAGGAGTAGAAAGACGTGAAAACAAAAAAACTCTTTAAGGGCTACAGCAACAGGCAGCGGATAGTTCGAAAACTGTTTCATTCCAAGCTATCGATGTTTGGGATCATCGTGGTTACAATCATCGTTATTGTCGCTCTGCTGGCCCCCCTCATTTCACCGTATGATCATACCCAGACCGATTTGTTCGGAACGTTTCAGAAGCCATCGAAAGCTCATCTGTTAGGGACGGATGAATTGGGTAGGGACGTGCTGAGCCGGATTTTCTATGGCTCACGAATCACGGTCGTCGTAGGGATTGTCGCAGTCCTGATCGCAATGGTTCCCGGAGTGGTTCTTGGGATGATAGCCGGGTATTGGCGGGGCAAAGCGGACAGTGTGATAACCAGCGTGCTCGATGCCATATGGGCGTTTCCGACCCTCATCCTAGCACTCGCCATCAGCGCGATTCTGGGTCCCGGATTGACCAACATCCTGCTGGCGATTGGAATAGTATACATACCGGCTTTTGCCCGGGTCGTTCGGAGCATGACGTTATCGGTCAGCGAAACGGAATATGTGCAAGGCGCCCGAGCCATCGGACTCAGCGATTTTGAAATCATCTTCAGGTATATCCTACCGAACATCTCTTCGGTCATCATCGTCCAGACATCGCTCAATGCCGCCCAAGCGATCATTGCTGAAGCTTCGTTGAGTTTCTTGGGGTTGGGGATCCAGGCACCGCGGGCAAGCTGGGGATCGATGTTGAAGACGGGATATCAATATCTGTCGTTTGCTCCATGGCTGTCGATTTACCCGGGGTTGTGCATTTTTCTTATCGTCTTAGGGATGAACTTCGTCGGCGACGGGCTGAGAGATGCCCTTGATGTGCGAATTCGAGCAGATTAAGAAAGAGTCAGGATATATGAACAAGCCACTATTGGATATTAAAGATTTGAATGTCGGGTTTCAGATAGATGGAAACTTCGTTCAGATTTTACATGATGTTTCTTTCTCGATAAGCAAGGGAGACAGTTGCGCCCTCGTTGGTGAATCCGGATCCGGTAAGAGCATTACAAGCAAAACGATCATGCGCCTTCTGCCGGATCCTCCCGCAAAGATTCTTGGCGGAAAGATCGTGTTTGAAGATACCGATCTGTTCAGCCTTGAACCATCGGAGATGTATACCATTCGAGGGAATAGGATTTCAATGATCTTTCAGGAACCCATGACAAGCTTGAATCCGGTATTCACCTGCGGAGCTCAGATCATGGAACCGCTCATGATTCACCAGCACATGAGCAAGGTCGAAGCCAAAGCGAAGGCGATCGAGATGCTCAGGCTTGTCGGTATCCAACTTCCTGAAAAGCGCTTTTCCTCATATCCCCATGAGCTTTCAGGAGGAATGCGCCAGCGGGTGATGATTGCAATCGCCCTGTCTTGCAGTCCATCCTTGTTGATCGCCGATGAACCGACAACCGCACTGGATCCCACGATTCAAGCACAGATACTCGCCCTCATAAAAGAGCTGAAGGACAAAATCGGAATGTCGCTGCTTTTGGTTACCCACGATCTGGGCATGGTCGCCGGAGCCTGCACACACGTCGTGGTGATGTATGCGGGCACGGTGGTGGAACGAGCGGAGGTAGATCAGCTGTTCAAGAATCCTCAGCATCCGTATACGAGGGGACTCCTCAGATCCGTGCCCAAAATCAACAATAGAGTCGATATGTTGCATACCATCGAGGGTGTCGTCCCCTCCTTTACCGCTCTTCCTCAAGGGTGTCCTTTTTCACCGAGATGCAGCCAACGAATGCCGATTTGTTCCCAGAAAAGGCCCCCGCTCTTCAATGTCAAAGCGAATCATGATGCGCGCTGTTGGTTGATAGGAGGTGTTGAATGAGCAATCTGCTTGAAGTGAAGGGATTGAAAAAATATTTTCCCATGCGTGAGGGTGTCATCAAGAAGCAGACTCATTTCGTTCGAGCTGTCGATGGTGTTGATTTTTCCATCGCCGCCGGAGAAACATTCGGGTTGGTCGGAGAATCCGGATGTGGGAAAACCACGATCGGGCGCACCGTTCTGCGCCTGATCGAACCCACGGAGGGAAGCATCCACTTCAATGGACAGGATATCAGTTCACTTGATAAAAAAGAGCTTCAACGCCTCAGAAAAGAGATGCAGATCGTATTTCAGGATCCCTACGGTTCACTGAACCCTCGAATGACGGCCGGACGAATCATCGCCGAACCCATGATCAAACATGCTATCCATCCGCCGAAGAAAATAGGTGACGAGGTCAATCGTCTTCTATCGATCGTCGGCTTGAGCCCTGCGGATACCCAGAAATATCCTCATGAATTCAGCGGGGGGCAGCGCCAGCGCATCGCGATAGCTCGGGCGCTCTCGCTCAATCCTCAATTGATTGTGTGCGACGAACCCGTGAGTGCGTTGGATGTATCGGTCCAAGCCCAGATTCTTAATCTCTTGAAATCCCTTCAACAGGAGTTCAATATCGCTTACCTGTTCATCGCCCATGGAATGGCGGTCGTTCAGCACATTTCCCATCGAGTAGGGGTCATGTACTTGGGCAAGCTTGTCGAGGTTGCCTCAAGCGATGCGATTTTCGAGAGGTGTACACACCCATACACCCAGGCGTTGATGAGCGCCATTCCGATTCCCGATCCCGAATTGGAAAGACAGCGGACGAAGACCCCGCTACGCGGAGAAGTTCCCAATCCGATCAACCCGCCGAGCGGTTGTCGATTTCATCCAAGGTGTCCGATGGCCCAAGAGGTTTGCCGAAGGCAAGAACCTCTGTTGCGAGATATTGGAAACGGGCATAAAGTTGCTTGCCATCTCGCGTGATGCTGGTAGACTGAAACCGATGTGGAGTTTGAAAAGAAGAGTCGTCGTTACCTCCATTCTCTTGGCCTTGATGTTGGCCTTCATGAGTTTTTTTCTCATCCGACAGATTCGAAATATCCTGTGGAAACGGACCGAACTCTTTACGGTTCAGCTGATTGAGAAGGTGGCGTATGACATCGACATGCTGATAGGGACCTTAGATCGGGCAGCCTCTCACTTAGCGTACGACTCTTCGATTATGAACCTCCTTGAAGGAAAAACGACGGAATCTGATGTAGAGCGGGTCAATGAGGCGCTCAATCAGACATTTCACAGTTTGCCGGAGGCAGTGAAACCCGCAGCGATCCTTGTCATCTCCAAAAACATGGAAATTCTTGCGAGTACCAACCCCGATTTGAAAGGCAGGTATCGAATACTGGGGGTCGAGTGGATCACCAAAGTGATGGCGTCTAAAAATGAGAGCGTCAAAATCACCGGCTACAGCATCGCTCAGGGCATTCCTCTATCAAACTCCTGGGTAATCAACATCGCGCGTGGAGTATTCATCGACGATGTATATGTCGGAATGATCATGCTGGATATCCCCACCCAAGCGCTGGAAGCCATCTCGAATCAAATAGATATCGGGGAAAACGGCTTTGTTTCACTTATCGATGAGGATAATCTCGTGCTGTTCAGCACCAATTGGGTTGATATGGGCAATCAATTCAAACGGCTTTTCCTGCCGAATCACGATGAGAAATCCTTCATCGCGGAGATCGATGGGGAATCGGTATTCATCGTTCCTTCGTTCAGCGATTTCAGCGGGATTACCGTACTTGGGGCGCTTCCGCTGAAAAGCGTATTCGCGCCGGTTCAACGATTGTCGAAAAACATCATCATAGGAGTCGTGCTGTTTGGAGTGCTCTTCATCGTCGTATCATTGTCGATGGTGTTATCATTGACTAATCCGATTCTCCAACTTGTCAAGAAAATGAAGGAAGTCGAGCATGGAGACCTGTCAATCCGAGTATCCTCTCACCGAAATGATGAGTTTGGGTTCTTGGAAAAGGGATTCAACACGATGCTTGATCAAGTACAAGACCTTATCGATCGCGAGTACGCGGCGACCTTGCGAGAGCGTGAAGCCCAACTCAACGAGTTGACAGCGATCATCAATCCCCATTTCATCTATAACACGCTTGAAGTAATCAAGATGAGGGCATATCTGAACAATGATGAGCAGGTCGTGGAGATGCTCAGCCAGCTTGCCCGTCTGTTCAGGATCATGACAAATCGAACATCACGGCTCATTCCGTTGCGTGAGGAACTTGAACATTGCACTATTTATTTGGGGGTCATGGTGTATAAAGGTGAGCCGGAAATCTCCGTGAACATAGATATTTCGGAAGATATCTACAATCTGTACACGCTGAAATTCCTTTTACAGCCCCTCGTTGAAAACAGCATCATTCATGGCTTGCATAACAAGAACTTCGGATCCATTTCGATTAGCGCCAGACAACAAGACGGCTCGTTACGACTCGTCGTGACGGATGATGGGGAAGGATTCACACCGGAACGGTTACGATCGATCCAATCGCTCCTCGACGGTAAAAAGAATAAAAAACAGCGGGCTTCCGCTCTGTTGAACATTCACGAAAGAATCCACTTGGCGTTCGGATCGGCTTACGGTCTTTCGATTTTGGATACCGGACCTCATGGAACCAGCATGGAGATTCACATACCCGTACTGCGCACAGAGCAAGGAGAAGCCGAATGACCATTGCAATTGTTGACGATGCCGTTCTCATTCGCCAAGGGTTGAAAAAGCTGATCGAAACCAGTTATCCGGATGTCACGATAGTCGGCGAGGCGTCCAACGGAGCTGAAGGGTTGGCCCTTTTGGAATCCAACCGGGTAGATGTATGCATTGTTGATATCCGGATGCCGATCATGAGTGGAATCGAGATGGTTGCACAATATCGTTTGAAAAATCGGCACACGAAATTCATCGTTCTCTCCGGCTATGCGGATTTTACCTATGCAAAAGAGATGATGGGCCATGGAGCGATCGCCTATTTGCTTAAGCCGGTCGATCACCAGGAGTTTCACGAAGTGCTGCATACCGTGAGGAGAAACAGCATTCAAAGAACGCCCACTGTTCAAGATATATCGTCGAGGGCATCAGAATTTCTCAGGAGTCTCGGGCATGAATGTACTCAAGCCCGCCATCTTGTCCTGCTGACGACTGGCGGAACGCTGGAGAGCGAGGAGCTGGAAGGGCATGTTTGTACAATCTTGGAAGAATCCGAGCATCGCTCTTGTATTCTCGATTGTGAAACGATGCTGCTCGTTGCTGCCGCGGATATCGATTCAGAATCACTGATCTTTCCAATCACGAAATCGGTGTGGAAGAAATACGCTGTCCGCGTCTGTGCAGTCGTTGCGAAGCTTGATGAATTCTTGAACGCTTCCGATCAAGAGATTCGCTTTCTGCTGGAGAGTTCTTTTCATTGTAGGGAAGAAGAGGTTCTGACATATAGAAAACCTAAACCGTTGGAAGAATTCCCCCTGTTCTTTATGATGGAGGAGCAGATGTTCCTGGATTTGACGCTCCTTAATTTTCACGGGGTGGCAAGGAGATTAACGAATCTGCTTCGACAGCTGAGTATCTACAGAACACCCAAAAACCACTGTCTGTTCACGATGAATAGAATCTATTTGACCCTCCGCAGAGGGCTCGATCGTCGTAATATACAACCGTTGTTGAACATCTTGCCCGATACCGAGCAGCTTCAGGCTCTTCTCGAGGAGTGTGACCGTTTTACGCAGTTTGAGCAGATCATCGGAGAAATCATCGATCAATTGATTGAATTTGAGAGTACTCAGCAACAAGAGGAACATGGCCTTCAAAAACCCGCAATCAGTACCATCTTACGATATATTGGCGAGCATATTCATAAAAATCTTTCCTTGAACCAAATCGCACGGGTTGTGGGGATGAACCCATCATATTTCAGCCTATATTTCAAGAAGGAGATGGACGAAAACTATATATCGTTCGTCACGAGAGTCAAGATTCAAAAAGCAAAGGAGCTGCTGCAAGATCCCAATCTGAAAATATATGAACTTGCGGAGATGTTGGGATATGAGGACACGAAGTATTTTTGCCGCAAATTTAAAGATATCGTCGGGCTGACTCCGACACAGTACAAAGAAGCGATCATCACTCGCTTGGATGATCAGGATGAAGAAGGATAGAGGGTTTAAAAGCGATCTCTGCTCCGATGGCTGAGAGATAGCAGATATATGAGTACATAAAAGGAGTAAGAAATGGAATTTGATCGAAGGGAAGATATCATTGCAATAACACCGATGTGGGAGGGGGAGAGATATCCCAACGGAAGGCCCAAGGTAAGCGATAAGCTGCTGGATGCCTTATATGATATGACTCTTGAGGAGGTCTGGAAGGCAATTTTTCTTCTCGGCTACGAGTCTCAATTCATAAAAATGGATTCTTTGCATCCCGAGTTCAACAGCGATGGAACGGTGAATAGAAAGCTCATCGGGCGCGCGGTCACCGCTGCCTACGTACCGACAAGGCCTGATTATGATTTGGCGACAAGGAAGATCGCTGAGAAAAAAGGGTATAAAGGGATGCTCCCGAACCAATGGATCATCGATAATCTTGTGGACAGGGATGTGATAGTCATCGATCTGTTCGATAAGATTTTCCAAGGGACGTTCATCGGAGGAAATCTGGCCACCGCCATCAAAACAAAAACGAACACCGGAGGAGCCGTGATCTGGGGGGCGATAAGGGATCTTGAACAGGTGTATTCCATCCCTGACATTCAGGTGTATTACCGAGGGGTAGATCCGACCGGATTGAGAAAAATCTCGATGCTCAGCTATAACATGCCGGTCGTTCTCGGAAGCGATCGTTATGCTGCGGTATGTCTTCCGGGAGATGTCGTGTATGGCTGTAGCGGAGGGGTCTTGTTCATTCCGCCGCATCTGTTGGAAGAAGTCATCAAGACCGGACGAAAGAGCAAAGTCAAAGATATTTGTGGCTTCAAGCTCCTTTCCGAGAATAAATTCACCGCAGCTGAAATCGACCGATTGGTATGGACAAAGAAGATGCTCGATCTGCTGGTAGATTTCATAAAAAACGATCCGCAAGGCAAGGAATTTCAAGATTTGGATTGGAGCGAGGAGTATGAATTGGCAAAACAAGGGGAGGCTTACGGCCAGTCAGCATTATAAAAGCATTGATTCGAACGATGCAGAGTGGTAATACTGGGTAGGATGGGCTTGATCCGACAAGGTTGACACGTTGTCGGATCATCCTGTGATGCGAACCGAAGCAGATAAACGTATCCACGGAGCATGAGGGTTCATGCTGGCAGCGTTGAATCGACTTGCTGTCGAAAGGTTGGTGAAGTTCGTTGAGAAGCGTATAATTAAAAAACAGATCGCATCGGCTCCGTTCCGGGATGATACATTGGAGGGTGTAAGGATGAATCGCATAACAAAAGATGGGCAATCGAATCCGCGCGGAAAAACAGTCCGGGTCGATAAGGGGCCGGGGGGATTGCCGATTCTTCGAATCAGCAATGAACATGCTGAAAGTTCCATATTCACATATGGAGCGCACATAGCTTCGTTCAAGCCCAAAGGAGCTGATGAGATGCTGTTTATCAGCCCCTACAGCAAATTTGAGGAAGGGCAGCCGATAAGAGGCGGAATTCCCATCTGTTTCCCCTGGTTTGGAAAACATGAGACCCGGGAAGACCTGCAACTGCATGGGCTGGTTCGAACGAAGATCTGGGACGTGGTCGGTACGGCGACCGAAGCGGATGGATCGACCACAGTGGTCTTGAGCACGCACGATGATGAGTATTCCCGGAGCATCTGGCCTCATCGGTTTTCGATTCAGCTGACAGTCTTCATAGCAAAAGAGCTTACCACGATCCTGGAAGTGAAAAACATCGATGACAAGCCGTTTACGTTTGGAGAAGCTTTCCATACATATTTTTCAGTCGGAGATCTTGAACAATGCAACATCATAGGTTTGGACGGACTTCAGGCCATTGACAGGATGAGATCCGACACTGTCTATGTCCAATCCGGAGATGTGAAGGTTTCCGGAGCGTTCACACGGGTATATCGAGATGCGGGTAAACACGTAACGCTGGCAGACCCGGTCGCTTCAAGAAGCATCAGGATGGAACAGGATCGATTGCGTCATGTGGTGGTATGGAACCCCGGAGAGCATGCTGCGATGAATAATGCGGAGATCCTGGAAGCGTACAAGGACTTTCTCTGCGTGGAACATGCAAATTTCCTTGATGCCGCCATTGATCTGAATCCGGGGGAAACGCATCGCTGTAAACTGGTGCTCTCGGTACTTTCAGACTGAGGCATGGAGATATATGGAAATAATCGTACTTATAACCGTACTTATCGCCACGGTCGTCGGCTCCATCAGCGGAATCGGCGGAGGCGTCATCATCAAGCCGGTCATGGACGCAATCTGCTCCATGTCCTCGGCCCAGATTTCATTCATGTCCGGAACGACGGTTCTTGCCATGACCTTTGCCTCTCTTATCAGAAGCCGTGATGAAATCAAGAAGATCGATAGGAGAGGAGTCATGCTTGCCATCGGCGCCGCTGTCGGCGGCCTTGCCGGAAAGCAGCTCTTCGACATCATCCGTGAAGCTGCATCCTCCGGAACAATGGTATCTCTTGTTCAGAACATCTTCATGGTTCTTCTCACGGGTGCAGTCTTCGTTTACACGCTGAAAAAGGAAAACATCAGGAAAATGGAGATCCGGAACCAGGTCCTTGCTTTCATCGCGGGCTCCGTTCTCGGTATCTTTTCCTCCTTCCTCGGAATTGGCGGCGGTCCCATCAACCTGATGATCCTCTCCTTTTTCTTCTCCATGGACACAAAGACGGCAGCGTTCAATTCCCTGCTGGCGATCTTCTTCTCACAGAGCTTGTCCTTCATCTCCACAAGTATTACAGGCATTCCGGACATCAGCTGGACATTGATGGTCCTCATGATGATTTTTGGCGTCGTCGGTGCGACGATCGGCAGAACGCTCAGTAAAAAGATGGACAACCAGGCTGTGGACAAGCTCTTCATGGTTCTTCTGGTCTTCATCATAGGTCTGTCTTTCTACAACTGCATTACATTTGGTCTT
>FZPS01000045.1_pt35 | contig 16635 bp, 19 predicted proteins | sample 1817821 | NCBI WGS metagenome assembly FZPS01 (sample SAMEA104158645, study PRJEB21678) | metagenome | place: Germany | collected 2015-04-21
CATAGTGGTATTATAATAACACAAAGGGATAAAACAATATTACAACCGGATAACCACCGAAGCGAAAGGAGCTATTCAAATGACAAAGGCAGAACGGATTATTAACGATACGCGCTTTGAATGCTTGATGCATATGAACGCGTTCGGCTATGAGGAAAACAAAAACGGTTCGGCAGTCGGATTCAACGGACTTATCTACAAAGACACCGAAAGCATTTCAATGCGGACGATAAACGCCATTGCGAAAATACTTGAAAGCAAAAAACGTGCGCTTGTCTTTAATAAGAAGATTGGAATTCTTGCCGAAGAACGCGCGGAGCGAGCGGGACAGGAACGCAAGCGCCGGAGGCTTCCGGCTGGACGGTTCGCCGCCTGCTAAAGAGGGTATCGCCCTATATGCGCGGCGAGGACGTACGAGGGCTTCAACGGGCGTTAATTGCGCGCGGGTATGCTTGCGGGCGCGCTGGCGCTGACGGCATATTCGGGAATGATACAGAAAAAGCCGTTCGCGCATTTCAAGGTTCGGCGCGGCTGACCGTTGACGGGATCGCAGGACGGCAGACCGTGACCGCGCTGGGCGGCACATGGAAAGAACAATGACAACTTCCCGCCCGCCGTTCCCTCCTTGCGGCGGGCATTCGTAAAAAATCCCCGTGAGGGCTTCGCGCCTTCACGGGGATTTTTTTAATTGGCGGGTTTAATTTTCGTGATCCCGCATTATCACAATTCCGAACAGCCCATTCACAAAGATGAACGAAGGGTTCGTATTCGGAACGCTTTGGTGGAGGCGAGGGGAATTGAACCCCTGTCCGAAAAACTGCTCACAAGACCTTCTACGAGTGTAGTCGATATTTTACTAATTCCCTTCCTTATACGCCTATCGACAGGCTTATAAGTCCGGTAGCTTCATAAATCCCACTTATCTCAAAGCTTTGATAAGCTGGTTCCCCACCTTACTGACGCTCAGCTCTGCAAGCGTGGGAACTCGCAGGTGAACGGTCGCCGAACTTACGCAGCGACAGGAAGTTTGTTATTTGCGTTTAATATTTAGGTCCCATTTTTAACGAAGCACGGGTCTTCGACTCGCTTATCTTGCGCTCATATTTCCCGTCGAAACCATTACGCCCCCATGGATCATTTATTATAGCATATGGTAATAGCATGCGCAAGGGGAAATTATGTTGCTTTATATTATTCTTCAATTGACAACGCCACATTTGAACGATATATTATTTATATGACATTTGTTAGTAATGCTGGTAATGTGCAAAGTCGGCATAAGTTTCAATTCTAATAATTTGTGCTCACGATGGCACATCTGGTCTAAGAATTAACCGAAATAGCGACCCTAACCCCTACCGCTACTCGGTGAGTACCTTGACAACGAAACAGTCTACATATACCTACGAGCCAGGTATTATGACCCAAGTATAGGCAGGTTCGTATCCGAAGACCCGATAAGGGACGGGATGAACTGGTATACATATTGCTACAATAACCCGATTAATTTCACCGATCCTAGCGGATATGCGCCATGGTGGCGTGGGCAATTGCGGGTGTGCAGGTGGCTGCAGGGTTAGCTTTATGTGCATTTGTGCCAGGGGCTCAGCCGTTAGGTGCAAGATTAATATTATCAGGTGCAATTGGTCTTGCATTTGCAGCGGCAAGCCCAGCGGTGGTACAATTTGTAGGTGGTCTCGGTTCGGTTGTAAACGGATGTGATGCTGTGTCTGTTGGTTGGAGAAGCATAAGAAGGACAAAGAAGACAAGCTACTATTCATTAAGCCACATGATACTGTATAGTTTCGCTGATGTTACCTTTCATCCAAGTTGCAATAAAGTATTGATTAAGAGAATACCCGGCAAGCCAATACAACGGTAAGCCGGTTTTTATATGCGATTGTTGATATGTAATACATTAAGTGCAATAACACAAGAGGAGACACAAATATTTTCGTTTGCAAATCATTGAGTTAGAAAGCCTTGAAAACGCGAAGGTAGTTCCAGTGATGAAGGCGATGGTGTATCACAAACATTTTTCACCAAGATTCTGACCTTGTTAACCGCTTGATAGAATGGAACAATGGAACAGGAACTGTCGAATACATTTACTATCCTAATTACTCCTCCCCACGAATACAACCCACCCAACCCGAATACTATCTAATAGGAAATAAATATGGAGGAGTTTATATGAAAGCCAAGAAAGCGTTTCTGCTCATAATTGTTATATTGTTAATACCCATGCTCACGGCGTGCGGTGTTAAAGTAGATGATGAATACGAGCCGGATTTGAACGAAGAAGCGTTCCGAAAAACTGTATTGTATTTTATGAACGACGACGGCTTTATAGTGCCGGTGATGAAGCTTATTCCATGGGAAGAGGGGATAGGGAAGGCAGCGCTTTACAACTTGGTAGGCACGGAAGCGAACAATACAGAATTAGCAATGAATGGCTTAAAGGCAGTAATCCCCGACGGAGTTAAATTCGAGTTAAGAATAAGCGACAAACACGCTGTGCTGAACATAGTAAATCTGCCAAAGCTTCCAGACGCAAAAACCGAAAAAGCCCTAATAGAAACGGTAGTAAATACGCTTTGCGAGTTTCCGACAATCGATAGGGTGTCGTTAATGTTTGACGGAAACAAGGTTTCACGCCTTGAAAACGGAACAGCTGTTCCCGATAAAATGTCAAGAATACTTTTGAATGTCGAGAACGAAGAACTGCCAGTGTTCGCAGACAGTGTAAAAGCCGAATATGTAACAATATACTTCCCGAACAACTCGTACGCGCAGCAGGTGCCTATAAATCGACGCGTTGAGAATAAAACCTTGCTAAGCGCGCTTGAAGAAATGCTGAAGGGTGCCAACAGCCCTGCCTTGAAGAACTGTTTTCCTGAGGGTACGAGTGTTTTATCAGCCGAAATTATTGACGGCGTTTGTAAGGTTGATTTCAGCGAAGAATTCAGCGCATTAGGTGAAACATCAGATGGTGCTGTGGAAGCGTTGTATAATTCAATCTATCTAACAGCCATGCAGTTTGGAGAAGTTAAAGAGTTGAAGCTGTATGTTGACGGTGAACCATTTATTACGGACTCCTTTACAGTTTCTGCGCCTTTGTATCCGAATGTTTTTAAGTAATGCAAGCTAAGACCTTTATGTGACTTTATAATGGATAATACTACAAACAAGAAGCCCATTTGACGGGCTTCTTATGTGTTATGCTTATATAAAACTGTAACATTCAATCGTCGGAATAGGGGCTGCCTAAGAAGTCGGTATCGTCGTCGGACTCCTCGTATTCTTCATCAATTGGTTCAGAAAACTGCTCCTTCACCCAACTGAACACACCGCGCTTTTTCTTTGGCTGCTTCTGTGCAGGTTCTTCATCATCTAAAAAATCGTCGTCTATATCTTCTTCCTCTCTGTAATCGTCTTCAACGGTTTCTACACGCATATTTTTGCTTTGCAGTATGTTGTCGCGGCTTGATGTAACCTCGTTCACATACATATTTAGCTGACGAAGAAGCTCCAACAATATCGAATCCGCGTATTGCTTTGAATCCTCATACAGAGCGCGTGCCTGCTTCTCGGCATTGGCTATAATCTGCTTTGCACGCTGCTGCGCTTCTCTATATATTTCGTGTTCTGCTACGCGTGCTTCGAACTCTCTGTTTGCGTCCTCAATTATGTTTTCGGCATGCGCTGTTGCCCTATCAAGCGTTTGACTTGCACGCTTCTCGGCGCTTTCGATAACTTCCTGTGCGTGTTCGTCGGCGCGCGCTACGAGCTCTTGTGCTTCTGATAGCAGATTCTGAGCGCGGATAATGTCTTTCGGAATGCAAATTTTCAAATCGCCTAACAAATCAAGCACAGCGTCGCAGTCAACGGTGCGCTTGTTTCCTACGACATTAAAAACAGGGCGGGGGCTCTCATCGATTAGGTTTTCGAGCTTTTCAATTATTGTGTAAATCTGCAGGCTGGGGGTGATTTCTTTCATGGCTCTACGCATCCTTTCTGTTGTAATATGCTTTTATGTCATCAACAATAATCATTGGCACCAATTCGGAAATATCTCCTCCGAAAGCTAAAATCTCACGCACGACCGAGGAGCTTACAGCTCTGTGCTCCGGTCTTGACAAAAGTATAACCGTTTCAAGTGCATTATTCAATTTATTATTTATATCTGCCATAGCTAATTCTGCTTCATAATCAGAAATACTGCGCACCCCCCTCACAGTCGCAACGGCAGAAGCCTCTTTCGCAAAATCTATAAGCAAGCCCTCATAACTTGTGGCTTTGCAGTTATCCAGCTTCATATCTTTCAGTACTTTTTGCATCATACCAACGCGCTGTTCACTCGTGAACATGCTTCTTTTATTTATGTTTGCAAGCACGCACACATAAACTAAATCGAATAATTTCGCAGCACGGGCTATTATATCGCAATGAGCGATTGTTATAGGGTCAAAGCTTCCGGGTACTACAGCAATTCTCATTTTGGTTCTCCAACATAATCAAACAATGTAATCGCTGTTTGATGAAACTTTCGTGTGGTTCTCAGTTTTAATCCTGATAACAGCGGGATTTCAACACTGTTTGAGTGTTCTGCTACAATTATAGCACCATGGCTTAATAGATTAAAGTCGATAAGCGTTTGTATTGCTTCCTCTGCTAACTTTGATTCGTAAGGCGGGTCTAAGAACACCACATCAAAGCGCATGCTTTTATTGCATAACTGTGACAGTGCTTGCTTATAATCTGCATGGATATCTGTGCATTTCTCTGTAAGATTTAATTTATTCGCGTTATTCTTGATTATCTTCACACATTCAGCGTTGCTGTCAACAAAAACAGCATGGCTTGCGCCGCGCGAGAGGGCTTCAAAGCCTAAATTGCCGCTTCCCGCAAACAAGTCAAGCACATTCCTTTCAATGATATCGAATTGAATTATGCCAAACAGGGATTCTTTAACACGGTCTAAAGTAGGGCGTGTCGAGTTACCCTCCAGGGTATCAATCTTATGTCCTTTTTTCATCCCGGCGATTATGCGCATATTCCCTCCCTATAGCTATTTGGATTTTAACACAAATGCAAGTTTTTAACAAGCAACACGCCCTATGGCTTGCAGAAAAAAGTAAGAGGTGGTATATTCTATGCAGAGTTTTTTAGGGGGAAATGAAATGTTAAGAATAGAGAATCTTACAAAGTCCTATGGTGATAAGGTTGCTGTTGATAATTTGTCTTTGCACATAATGCCGGGGGAAATTTATGGCTTCATTGGTCATAACGGCGCAGGTAAAACGACTACGCTAAAGGCCTGCTGCGGCATATTGAACTTCGATAAGGGCGAAATATTTATAGATGGCTTGTCTATAAAGGCTGACCCGTACGGATGTAAAAAGCGTATTGCCTATATACCCGATAATCCGGACTTGTATGAGTTCTTGACAGGAATACAGTACTTGAATTTCATAGCGGACATATTCGGAATAAGCGCTCATGAGCGTAAGGAGAAGATAAACGAATATTCTGAGCTTTTTGATTTGAAGGCTAACCTTGCTCAGCATATTTCATCATACTCCCATGGCATGAAGCAGAAGCTTGCGGTAATTTCCGCGCTTATACATTCTCCTAAGCTAATCATTATGGATGAGCCTTTCGTCGGCTTAGACCCAATAGCCACCCATAAGCTGAAGCAGCTAATGCGCAAAATCTGCGACGAGGGCGGCGCGATTTTCTTTTCCACCCACATACTTGAAGTCGCTGAAAAGCTCTGCGATAAAGTAGCAATTATTAAGGAAGGCAAGTTAGTTATTTCGGGAACTATGTCAGAGGTCATGGGCAATACCTCTTTAGAGGATGTTTTCTTAGAGTTGGAGGAAAAAGATGCTTAAAGCATTGCTAAAAGTAAGGTTAGCTTATTTATGGGCTTCTATGTTCCGCAGCTCTACCAAGACAAAAACGTCTAAATCTTCTTTATCTAAGGTAGGGTTGGCGTTGTTGGTGCTATATGGCTTTGGCACGCTTGCATTTGTGTTCGGTGCTATGTATTCTGCTATATTAGAGCCCTTCCATAAAGCAGGCATAGATTGGCTGTACTTCTTGCTCGCGGGACTTTTTTCTGCAGGCATTATGTTCATATCAAGCATATTTACAGCTCAAACTCAGCTTTTTGAATCTAAAGACAATGACCTGCTGCTTTCATTACCCGTTCCGCCTTCATATTTATTATTGTCTCGAATATTCATACTGTTTGTAATAGGCTTTTTTCTACACATAATTGTATTTGTGCCCTCGCTTGTAGTGTATTTAATGAAGTATTCTCTAAGCGTTTCTCAGCTGATATGCTATTTTGTGATATTCTTAGCGTTGCCGTTCTTTTCTTTGGCTTTCGCAAGCCTTTGCGGTTGGCTGTTGGCAGCAATTACCTCGCGAATGAGAAGCAGAACGCTGTTCACAATGATTATGTCATTGCTATTCTTTGCCGTATACTTCTACATCAACGCGCAGGTGCAGAGCTATATTCAATATATTACCTCACAAGGCGAAGCTATTGCCGAAGCAATACAAGGCTCGATTTTCCCGCTGTTCTGGCTCGGAAGCGCCATAGCCGAGGGCAACTTTTTGTATCTTTTGCTGATTGTATTGTTCTGCGTTGTGCCTTTTGCGCTGGTTTACTATATTATTTTGAAGAACTTTATCAAGACAGCTACAACAAAGTCCGGTTCGGCTCAAATCGCATATGTTGAGCGCGCTTTCAAATTACGCAGCGCAAAGCATGCCTTGCTTAGAAAGGAGTTAAGCCGTTACACTTCAAGCGCAATGTATATGCTCAACTCTTCATTGGGCTTGCTGTTTGGAATAATAGGCGCTGTGTTCTTAGCTATAAAGGCAGATGATTTGCTGAGAATTGCAAGCAAGATGGCGATAGACGAGCTATACATAGGAGTTATAGCGGCGGTTGCGTTATGTGGATTATCTACAATGAACTTGATTTCTGCGCCTTCCATTTCGCTTGAAGGCAAGAGTCTGTGGATTCCGCAATCCTTGCCCGTACCTGCAAGAGATGTGCTGCTTGCAAAAGCCAAGCTGCAGATGGTTATCTCTATTCCTGCAATGCTTATTACTCAAATAATTATTGCGTTTGCGCTGCAGCTTCCGCTTGAATACAATTTCGTGCTGTTTGCTTTGCCGTTGGTGTTTACGGTGTTTGCAGCATTTTTCGGGCTTTATATCAACCTGATGTTCCCAAAATTCGATTGGGTTTCAGAAACTGTGGCTGTCAAGCAGAGCGCAAGCATACTGCTTACCATGCTTGGTTTAACTGTGGCAGTAGTTATCCCGATAGTGCTTTATGTGTTTGTGCTTGATAAGCATATGGACATTTTTACATACACACTGCTGTTTACTGCCATATTTGGTATAGCCTCGCTTATGCTGTATCGCTATATTGATGGAAGAGGCGCAAAGCGTTTTGAAGGGCTGCAATAGTATGAAAAGCATAGTTGATGATTTATTTTCGCTGCAAGATGTTGGCTATAAGGAATTTATATCCAAGCTGGTGCCGAACATTGACTCCGAAACCATAATAGGCGTGCGCACGCCTGCCTTGCGCAAATATGCAAGCAAGCTGAATTCTTCAGAATACAAGCATGAGTTTTTGAGAGAGCTGCCGCACATGTATTATGAAGAAAACAACCTGCACGCAATGCTGATAAACAAGCTAAAAGGTATTGACGAGGTGTTGGAGCACGTAGATGCATTTTTGCCATACATCAATAATTGGGCGACCTGTGATATTCTTCCGCATAAGCTGTTTGCAGATTATCCCGAAAGAGTATATCGAAAAGCAGATAGTTGGCTAAAAAGCGAACATACATATACGGTCAGATTTGCGATAGTCACGCTTTTGAGCTTCTATTTAGATGAGCATTTTAATGAGGATATGCTATATAGATTGGCGGAAGTAAAATCAGATGAGTACTATATCAACATGGCGCTTGCGTGGTATTACAGCTTCGCGTTGATTAAGCAGTATGCGCCTACCGTAAAGCTTTTTGAAGAAAAGCGATTAGGTAAGTGGGTGCATAACAAGTCCATACAAAAAGCTATTGAAAGCTATCGCATATCACCCGAGCAAAAGCAGTATTTGCGCAGCTTAAAGCAAAAATAATTATGAAGTCTAAAAATATATTTTAGGTTTTTGAAAAATTTTTAGCCATATAGAAAATAATATGATATAATATCATATGGTTCTATGTTTAGTGATGCTTCCTGTGTTACTAACTAGCAGGAATCACGGCATGGAGCTAATTTTTTATAAAGGGGATACTACGATGTTTCAAGACAAAGTTCTCGTCTGCAAGGATTGCGGTCAGGAGTTCACTTTTACGGCAGGCGAGCAGGCGTTCTATGCTGAAAAAGGCTTTCAAAACGAACCCGCTCATTGCAGGCATTGCAGAGCAATCAGGAAAAGGCAGCCAAGGGAAAGAGTTCAGCACCAAACTGTATGTTCAAGCTGCGGCAAAACCGCTACAATACCCTTCGTTCCTAAGAATGACGCTCCCGTGTATTGCGACGCTTGTTTCAAGGCACGCAGAAGCTAATAATTGGATATACTCCGCAGTTAGTTAGGATAATTACCATTTATTAGGCAATAAACCGCTATGGTTAATACCAAGGCGGTTTTATTTTTTGCGCTTATTAGGTCTGCGCTTTTGAATATTGTATATTTGCTACGTTAAAGCTGCTGGAACTTTTTACATAATATTGACGCTTAACTTGTTTTTGCCTATAAACACTGAGGTTTTCATATTTTCAGCCGGTTTTGCAAACAATATTAAGGCGAAGCGAAGATTGACATTTCGACGAATTAGCAATATAATAGAATATTAGAAGAAATAGGCGAAAAAGGAGATAACAATGCTGGCTTTTTTTGAGTCCTTGCTGAAGGTAGTGCTCGTTCTTTTAGGAACAGTAGTACTTATTTTATTATTGAAGGGTATGGCATATGTGATGGGTGATAGAAGCTCTCAAAAAGAGAGCGAAAGGCAGCCCGGCGCAGAAGATGATGCAGCATTATACCCAAACCTTCCTAAGAATGAGCTATTGGCTATAATCGCAGCTGCAATTTCTGAACATTCAGGGGCTAAAGGGCTTCGAGTAAATTCGATAAAGCATATTAAGTCAGAATAATAAAGTGGAGGATATATTATGCGTAAGTACAATGTAAAGCTTAACGGTCAGGTTTATGAGGTCGAGGTAGAGGAGATTCAAGAAGGCTCAGCAGCTGTTGAAAGCAAAAGCGAAGCACCAAAAGCACAGCCTAAGGTTACTCCAAGCGAGGGCGAAAGTATTTTAGCTCCTATGCCGGGCACGATTTTGCGTGTGAACATTAAAGAGGGCGACCATGTGAAGAAGAACGACTGCCTGTTCATTCTTGAAGCCATGAAGCTTGAGAACGAAATAATGGCACCGCGTGATTGTAAAATAGTATCGGTAAATGTAACGCAGGGCACATCGGTAAACGCAAAGGATTTGCTTTGCGTGATTGAGTAATTTGATAATAAATTGAAAATGAGGTGGGCAATATGAGCACGAATAAGCTATACATAACAGACACAATATTGCGCGATGCGCATCAATCGCAAGCAGCAACGAGAATGCGCACAGAGGATATGTTGCCCGCCTGTGAGATATTAGACAGCATAGGCTATTGGTCCTTGGAGTGTTGGGGCGGAGCGACTTTTGACTCCTGCTTAAGATTCTTGAATGAGGACCCTTGGGAGAGGCTTAGAATGCTTAGAAAGGCACTCCCTAATACAAGACTTCAAATGCTGTTAAGAGGGCAGAACATATTGGGCTACAAGCATTATGCCGATGATGTGTTAGAGCTGTTCTGCCGCAAAGCTATTGAGAACGGTATTGACATTATCAGAATATTTGACGCGCTTAACGATGTCAGAAATATGGAAGCGGCTATGCGCTTTACCAAGAAGTACGGCGGTATTTGCGAAGCGGCTATCAGCTATACAATCAGTCCTGTTCATAATGAAGAATACTTCGTGAACTTAGCCGTTGAGCTCGTTCAGATGGGCGCGGATACTATCTGCATTAAGGATATGGCGAATCTGCTTCTACCGCAGGCAGCATATTCGCTTGTTAAGAAGCTAAAGGAAAAAATTGATGTTCCAATACATTTGCATACGCACAATACCACAGGCACAGGCGATATGACATATTTAATGGCTGCTCAAGCCGGTGTAGATATAGTTGACTGTGCACTTTCGGCGTTCGGCAACGGTACTTCCCAGCCTGCTACTGAACCCCTTGTTGCCGCATTGAAGGGAACAGAGCGCGACACCGGGCTTGATTTGAAGTTGTTGTCTGATGCCTCAAAGCATTTCAGAAATGTTGCGCAGAAGCTGAAGCAGGAAGGCTTTTTGGATTCAAAGGTGCTGTCTGTTGATACTAATACGCTTATGTATCAGGTTCCGGGCGGTATGCTTTCAAACCTGATTTCGCAGTTAAAAGAAGCAAATGCTTCGGATAAGTACTATGATGTTTTGGCTGAAATCCCAAGAGTAAGAGAGGATTTCGGTTATCCTCCGCTTGTAACGCCTACAAGTCAGATAGTAGGTTCGCAAGCTGTATTGAATGTGCTCGCTGGTGAGCGTTATAAGATGTTTACTAAGGAATCTAAGGCGCTATTAGCCGGCGAATACGGTGCTTTGCCCGGCAAGGTAAATGAGGAAGTCAGAAAAATGGCAATAGGCGATAGGCAGCCTATAACCGTGCGCCCTGCTGATTTGTTAGAGCCTGAGCTCGACAAGTATAAAGAAGAAATTAAGCATTTAGCAAGAAGCGAAGAAGATGTGCTCTCTTATGCGCTTTTCCCGCAAGTAGCGTTGAAGTTCTTTGAGAACAGGGAAAAGGCAAATAATGTTGATAACGCTGAAACTGCGGAAAGTGCTAAAACCCATACCGAAGATGTAGTCGACTTATATGTAGAGGATTGTACAGGTAGTGGCAAGTAGAAGAATACGGTTGTTGTTGACAAATGATGATGGTATTTATTCTGAAGGGCTTTTGTCATTAGCGCGTGAACTTAAAACGGATTATGATCTCGTTGTGATTGCGCCGAACGAACAGAAAAGCGGCGCTTCACATTCTATTACGATTCACAGCAGCTTAATGGTTGAAAAGCTGTGCATATCAGGCTTAGAGGGCATACCCTGCTTCTCAGTAACAGGAACGCCTGCCGACTGCGTAAAATTAGGGCTTTCAACCCTGTGCGGCAAGGTCGATTTGGTTGTGTCGGGCATAAATCATGGCAACAACTTAGGTGCGGATACATTTTATTCGGGGACCGTTGGCGCTGCGTTTGAGGGCTGTCTTATGGGCGTGCCTTCGCTTGCGCTATCAAAGCGTGTAGCCGGCAATTATGAGTCTTATGAGCCTTCTATCAAATGGAGCAAGCATGCTCTGCGCTTTATGTGCAAGGAGATAGAGAACGGGGCAAGAACCTGCGATCTGCTTAATGTCAACTTCCCGGATTTGCCAGACTCCGAAATCAAAGGCGCAAGGTTCACGCACTTATGTTCAAATGTGTTTGAAATCGAATCATATTATAAAATAAGCGATTGCGAGTACGGAATACCAAAGTGGGGACATCCTAATTCAAACTTCGAAGACTGCGATGTGAATTGGCTGTTAGAGGGCTATGTTACAATGACGCCCTTGCAGATAGAAAGATGCAACTGCAAAGAGTTAAAGCGTTTGCAGAATATGTTTGATAAAGAGCTAATAAATGGCGACGGTTGAGCTTCATACTTATTGTAACCTCGTTGTTTTAGTGAGCAAAAGGAGCGGTCTGCAGGTTGTCTGATACTAATAAATCAGTAAAAAATGTTGCTGTAATAGGCGGCGGCGCGGCTGGCTTAATTGCAGCTTGGGCAGCCGCTAAGAATAATTCCGTTTTCTTAATTGAGCGCAATGAAAAATTAGGCAAAAAGCTCTATATTACCGGCAAGGGCAGATGCAATATCACAAATACCGATGACAAAGATGAGTTCTTCCGCTCAGTATTCCGTAATCCTAAGTTTCTATACAGCGCAATAAACGCTTTTTCAAATCAAGATATTGTCCGCCTTATCGAAGCCAACGGCGTAAAAACCAAGGTTGAAAGGGGAGGGCGCATATTTCCCGAATCCGACAAGTCGAGCGATGTTATACGCGCATTAACTAAGAATGCCGAAAAAGCAGGCGTCAATATTGCGTTGAATACGCGTGTGAAAGCAGTTAAAAAAATTGAGAATGGATTTGATATTGAGTTTTACAGCAATCCTCAGAGTATTCCTTCAAAATATGACGCTGTAATTATATGCACAGGCGGAAAGTCTTACTCTTCCACAGGCTCAACAGGCGATGGCTACGAGCTTGCAAGGTGCTTTGGGCATACTATTGTAGAGCTTAAGCCAAGCTTAACCGGACTATGCACTAATGAGCAGTGGGTGAGCGACTTGCAGGGCTTGACGCTGAAAAATGTTCAATTAACCGCATACCGTAACGGCAAGAAGATATACTCTGATATGGGCGAAATGCTTTTTACGCATTTTGGAGTTTCGGGTCCGTTGGTATTGACATTAAGCGGTCATATAGCCGATGACCCTATTGGCGTATTATTAAGCATTGATTTGAAGCCTGCACTTTCTGAAAAAACTCTCGACAGGCGAATACTATCCGACTTTGATAAACATAAGCATAAGCTGTTAAAGAACGCGTTGGTTGACTTATTGCCTTCGCGTATGATTTCTGTTATTATAAACCAAAGCGGAATCAGCGCAGAAAAAAGCGTTGATGAAATTACTGCCATAGAAAGAGCAGCGCTTTTGAAAGCGTTAAAGAGCCTGCAGCTCACAGTATCGGGAACACCGCCAATACACCAGGCGATAGTAACAAGAGGCGGTGTATCGGTTAAGGAGATAGACCCGCGTACTATGGAGTCGAAATTAGTTAAGGGGCTATATTTTGCGGGCGAAGTGATTGATTGCGACGCTCAAACAGGCGGTTATAACCTGCAGATTGCTTTTTCAACAGGCTATTTGGCAGGAAGCTCAGCAAATGATTTGCAAAATGATATAGGAGAAATATGAGTAATAGGATTTCGATAGCGGTTGACGGCCCTGCTGGTTCGGGCAAAAGCACGATTTCAAAAATAATCGCTAATAAGCTTAATATACTGCATCTTGATACAGGTGCAATGTATCGGGCAGTCGCCTTAACTGCGCTGGAAAAAGGAATATCTATTTCTGATGTTAAAGCGGTAGAAGGGCTGCTAAAAGGGCTTGATATGGTCGTTACATATGAGGACGGAGTTCAGCGAATATTCGTAAACGGTATTGATGTAATGGGCAGGATACGCACCGCTGAGGTTTCAAAGGCAGCCTCGGATATTGCCGTGATCCCTGCTGTTCGTATAAAGCTGGTTGAAATTCAAAGGGCGCTTTCTGAAAAATACAGCTTGATAATCGATGGCAGAGATATTGGCTCATATGTGCTGCCCAATGCTGATTATAAGTTTTATATTACAGCGACGCCGGAGGAAAGAGCGCGCAGACGCCTTAAAGAGCAGCAGAGCAAGGGCTTAGAAACAAATAAGTCGCTTGACGAAATGGTAAAAGAGATTATTGCGCGCGACAAGACAGACAGCACGCGCGAGTTTGCGCCTTTGGTTCGCACCGAAGACGCGCACTATATTGATACTACCGATATGAGTATTGAGCAGGTTGTTTCTGCCGTGCTCGATATAATACAAAAGGGTAAGCAATGATTTACTACATAGTTAGATTATTGATTGCGCCATTGTATTTGCTTATTTGGCGTCCCAAGGTTTTTGGCAGAGAGAAGCTGCGTTTCAAAGGCGGCGCGATTATCATATCTAATCACATTACATATTTCGACCCTGTTTTGATAGCCTTTATTTCTCCGCGCGTAATACATTTCATGGCAAAGGCGGAGTTGTTTCAAAGCAAGCTTACCGCTTGGCTAATGAAAGGACTGCTTGCTTTCCCCGTAAACAGAAATTCGGCTGACCTAAAATCTATAAAGCGTGCGGCTGAAATTTTACAGCAGGGCAAGGTGTTTGGAATTTTTCCGGAAGGTACGCGCTCGGTAACGGGCAGATTAGATTCGTTGGAAAAGGGAACTGCGTTCATAGCGGTTAACTCAATGCAGCCGGTTATTCCTATATATTTGGATTCAAGAAGTCAAGGCTTGTTCAAGCGCCCGCGAGTTTTTGTAGGTGAAATGCTTGATACCGAAGCTATTTGCGCATCTATATCCCGCTCACAAGGCATTAGGCTAATGCACGAAAAGATGACCGAAGCCTTGAAAGAATTAGAGAGGAAAGCACTGCATGGAAATTAGGCTTGCTGAAAACATAGGCTTTTGCTTCGGAGTAAAACGCGCAGTAGACATGGCATTGGAAGAGCAGGCAAAGAGCGGAAAAACCATCTATACATTAGGCGAGATAATACACAACGCGTCAGTAGTTTCATACTTAAAAGAAAAATCAATAGTTGTTGTAAATGATTTAAGTGAATTGGATTCGGGTGATACTGTCGTAATCCGTTCGCATGGTGCTCCTGTTAGCATAATTGAGCAGGCAAAAGAAAGGTGCATAAATGTAATTGATGCAACCTGCCCTTATGTGAAGAAGATTCATAACATAGTGTCAAAGGCATATCAAGATGGGAAAAGAATAATAATTGCAGGGTCAAAAGAACACCCCGAGGTTATAGGAATAAATGGTCATTGCGGTTTTGAAGCAATAATTATTTCTGATATGACGCAAATACCGCAGTTAGATAAAGACGAAAGGATTTGCTTAGTAGCTCAAACTACATTTATGCGCAGCGCATATAACGAAATAGCAGAATATTTGAAAAAAAGTTTCAAAAATGTTGAAATCCACGATACGATATGCGATACGACGAAAAACAGGCAGGAGGAAGCCGAAGCTTTAAGCAAATTGTGTGATTGTGTAATTGTTATTGGCGGCAAAAACAGCTCGAATACCCAAAAATTATACAAGATATGCAAAAAAAATTGCAAAAAAACAGTATGTATTGAAAATTCCTGCGAACTAACACTTGATATTGTTAAAAACAATGGTATAATAGGTATCGTTGCGGGCGCATCAACGCCCGATTGGATGATTAGGGAGGTTATAACCAGAATGAATGAACTCGAAAAGGCAGTTGCGAATGCTAATGAAGCACAGGAAACTGCCGCTGAACCGACTGCAGAAAACACCGAAAAAGAATCTGATGGCGTTGTAGAAGCAACAGCTACAGCAGAGAAAGGTGAAACTGCAACAGCTTCTTCCGCTAATAAAGGTGGCAAGAAAAAGCCTGATGATTCAGGTGAACAGAGCTTCGCAGAAGCATTAGAAAGCGCAATGGTACGCATCAAAGATGGTCAAGTCTTAAAGGAGCGCGTCCTTGCTGTTACAGAAGATGAAGTGTGGGTAAGCATCACAGGTTACAAGTCTGATGGCTACATTCCGCGCAGTGAATTCTCTATGGACCCAAGTGTTAATCTTACAGAAGCAGTAAAGCCCGGCGATGAAATCAAGGTAGTTGTGCTCAAGGTTAACGACGGTTCGGGCAAAGGCGTATTGCTTTCGCGCTTGCCCATTGAGAAGAAAGAAAAAATCGAAGCAATGTTCAACGACGAAACGCTTGTTGGAAAAGTTATCGAGGCGCGCGTAAAAGAAGTTGTTAAGGGCGGTCTTGTTGCTTTTGCAAACGGCGTTAGGATTTTTGTTCCTGCTAAGCTCGTTGGACTTAGATATGTTAAAGATTTAGATTCCTACATTAAGAAAAAGATAAAGGTTAAGGTCATAGAAATCGACAAGCCTAAGAGGAGCCTTATAGGTTCTGCAAGAGCAATACTTGAAGAGGAGCTCGAGGAACAGCAGCGCGAGTTCTGCAGCAATCTCACAGTGGGCTCAAAGGTAAAGGGTGTTGTTAAGCGCTTCACGAAGTTTGGATATTTCGTTGACATTGGTGGCTTTGAAGGCAAAATCAGCATTCGCGATTTGAGCTGGTCGCACGTTGAGAATCCAGGCGAAATGTTCGAAGAGGGTCAGGAAATCGAAGTGGTTATACTCTCGATTGATACTGAAAAGTGCCATGTAGCATTAGGCTATAAGCAGCTTCAGCCTAAGCCAGACCCGTGGGCAGAGATAGCAGAAAAATATCCTGTTGGCTCTGTTGTTGAGGGCAAGGTTGTTAGGATACTTCCCTTCGGTGCATTTGTTCAAATCACTCCTTCAATAGATGCGCTTATTCATATTTCACATGTAGGCGCAAGACGCATTGCAAAGATTGAGGACGAGATTCATTTGGGCGATTCAGTTCGCTGCAAGGTGCTTGAAATCGATGTAAACGCAAAGCGCATGAACATAAGCAGGAAAGACTTATTATTAGAAGAAAATCCTGCATTGGCTGCTGAAATCGAAAGAGAGCAGGCAGAGCGTGAGCGTGAAAGGGCTGAAAGAGCAGCGCGTCGTGCGGCATATGAGCTAAAGCGCAAGGAGCGTGAAGCTAAGGCCGAAGGTCAGGGCGA